>ERZ1066137.86-NODE-86-length-93201-cov-40.683132_pt1 | contig 93201 bp, 77 predicted proteins | sample MGYA00382784_ERZ1066137 | MGnify/ENA primary metagenome ERZ1066137 (study PRJEB33369, sample SAMEA5778367) | biofilm metagenome | biome: Industrial cooling water; feature: Water cooling tower basin; material: Biofilm | place: United Arab Emirates | collected... | reverse complement strand
ACGGGATGTAGCGCAGCTTGGTAGCGCGCCTGCTTTGGGAGCAGGATGCCGCAGGTTCGAATCCTGTCATCCCGATATTTTGATGCAATCTGCCTGGTCGTTGGCCGGACTATTAACCAGGGAACTGACCGGGTACCCATTCATCAGGTCTGGGTCAAGGGGTACCAGTAAGGTCTGTAACCGCTCTCTGGGAGTGCTGGGCTCCAGCCAGAGAGCGTAGGCCTGACGGGTCAGTATTACCGGCATGCGATCGTGGACGGGTTGTAGCAGAGAATTGGCCTGGGTCGTAATGATCGTGAAAGAGCGGATTGTAGTTTCCTGCTGTTGCCACTCTTCCCAGAGACCAGCAAAGGCAAAAGGGGCGCGATCCTGACGCTGAAAGTAAAAAGGCTGCTTTTTCCCGCTTGTGCGTTTCCATTCGTAAAAACCATCCGCCAGTACCAGGCAGCGACGTTGCTTGAAGGCGGCCCGAAAGGAGGGTTTTTCGGCAAGGGTTTCGGCCCGGGCGTTGATCAGCCTGGCTCCGATCACCGGGTCTTTGGCCCAACCGGGGATCAATCCCCAGCGCAACTGCTGGAATTGTTGCCCTGTCCTGGTCTGAATGATCGTCGGTAGGATCTGGGTGGGGGCAATATTGTAGCGGGGAGTCCAGGCGGGGGGCTCTGCCAGGTCAAAGGCCGTGGCGAGTTCGGGGGCAGTCTGGGTCAGGCTATAACGTCCACACATATTTTTAGCAACGGGTTTCAGACCCGGAGTGGTTGCGTTAATAGACTACCACCGCCGCCTCGATCGGGAATCCCACGGCTTTCCAGGCCGCCATGCCACCGCGCAGTTCCGAGACATTTTTGTAACCCAGGGTTCGCAGCAGGTGAGCGGCAACCGCTGTTTCTTCATCCGTTTCCCCATAGACGTAGAGATCCCGGCTCAGGGGTAGGCTGGCCGCCGCCCGCTGGCCCAATTCGGCCATCGGCATGGACAAAGCCCCCAGGATATGGCTGGTATTAAACAGGGTGCGATCGCGGACATCCAAAATTGTCAGGGCCGGTTTTCCCCAATCCAGGCGGGTTTTGAGATCGTAGACAAGGGAGCGCGCGCGCAGGGGCGGGGGAGTCGGAATCAGACCTAAAAAGTGATTCATGGGGAGCTACCTTCCAGCAATATCTGCACTGTAACAACTCAGCTTAAGTTTTGCAAAAATTTATAAAGATAATATTTACAGTTTTGTCAAGATATGCTCACTTTGCCCCTGGGGTGAAGCGAATTCACCCCAGACTGGCTTACCTGGGATCGTGAATTTCATAAAATCTGGAACTTGATTTTTGAAAGCGCGGCGGAGACGCGCTTTCAAAAATTAAAAGTTGGTTTTAATCAACCTGTGCTCCTTAGCGGCCACCCTTTTGAGTTTCAATGTGGTGGGCAATGCGGGAGACGACGTTATAAGCATCGGGGCCGGGGTGGGCAATTTCTTCGGTTCCTTCTGTAGGGCCAGCGATCGCTTTCCAGGCTTCCAGGCCACCCTTGAGTTCGGCAACCCGCTTAAATCCGGCCTGCCGCAGGCTACTGGCGGCCTGAGCCGTAGTATCGTCGGCATCACCATAGACGTAGATATCCCGCTCCGAGTTGATGCTGGGTTTGGCCCGGTCTACCAGACTCTCCATGGGCATGGCCATCGCCCCCAGAATATGGCCTTTGTTAAAACTTTCCCGATCCCGCACATCCAGAATCGTGAAGGCGGGCTCTCCCCACTCCAGGCGGGATTTCAGATCATGGGCAGAGGATTGGGGATGAAATCCTGGCGGTGTGGGAGTAATGTCAGGCATCGCTTTTTTAGCATCTTGAATCATGTCTTCTGTGTTTTTCATAGAATTTATTCACCAAATCTCTTCACCATGCACTGTAGTCAGAAATACCTGCCAGCTACTCTCCCGTGGGTAAGAACCTGATTTGGAGGATGGATCGTCTGAGGACAGAGAGACGGGGGAGATTGAGTCTGGGGAAGGGAAGAAGGAATAATAGGGAGGATTGGAGATGCGCTAATTTCTTACGGATGGCAAGCTCTGGTCATTGCTGTTTTGTACCAGGTGAGTGTTGAATTACGACCTAATTATCTGTGGGGCCGGCCCTGCTGGAGCGATGGCCGCCGCCACCGCTGCTAGAGCAGGGTTGAAGGTAGCTTTGCTAGAAAAATTTCCCCTGCCCCGCCATAAGACCTGTGGTGGTGGAACCCCGATGGTGATGCAGGACTTTCTCTGGGGGTTAGCCCCTGAGGCGATGGTAGAAGCTCAGATCTCCCAGATGCGCCATACCTGGAACTTTGATGATCCCTATCTGGCAGCCATTAATCCCCCAGATACCCAGCGATCGCTCTCGATCTGGATGGTGCAGCGACCTCTGTTTGACCATATTCTGGTCAAGCGGGCCGTGGAGGCTGGGGCAGAATTGCGGGATGGTCTGGTTGTGCGATCGCTGGAACGGCAGACTGATGGGGTTCTGGTACGGGCAGAAACCTGGCAATCGGCCACTGTAACCGCAGGCAAAACGGCGTTTGTCGCCACGGCCCGCTATGTGATTGGGGCGGATGGGGCGAATGGAATTGTGGCTAAAGTGGCCAACCTGCGGCCCCGGCGAACGATCGCCCTGGCGATGGAAGTCGAGCATCCCCACCAGTGGGGGAGCGGCCATCCCAGCCTGCAGCCAGAAATTGCTCACCTGGAGTACAATGTGCCGCGTGGCTATGCCTGGGCTTTCCCCAAGGCTGACCATCTGAATGTTGGGGCGATCGTGTTTCCCAAGCAGCGGTATGCCCTGCCCGACTGTCCCAAACTGGCGGCGACTCTCAAGCAACTTATTTTCGCTTACCTGGATGCGCTAGAGCTTTCCTACGATCCCGACGCCATGGTTTTCCATGCCCATCCCCTACCGATCTGGCAGGGCAGGGAACCTCTCCATACATCGGATGGTTCTATCCTGCTGGCAGGAGATGCCGCTGGGTTAATTAACCCCTTCTTTGGCGATGGCATTTTGCATGCGGTCAAGAGTGGTGAGATTGCGGCCAACTGCCTGATCGCCGACCAACCCTTGAGTTATAGCGATCGCATTCACGATGAATTTGCCGCCAATTTTGATGCCGCCCTCACCCTGTCTCGCTTCTTTTACCAGTTCCCGGGAATCTGCTACCAGTATGGGGTGAAAAATCCCAAAGCGGCCCGTCTGGCCACGGAGTTGATCTGTGGGGAACTCTCCTTTCCGGGCATTCTCGATCGGGCCCTGGGGCGGATTCGCCAGGCCACCACGGGCAGACTATTTGGCAAGTAGCTGCCTGGCCTGCAAAATATGGGCCAGGGTGACGGGGCTACGGTCGGCCAGGGCGTAAATCGTGGCTTCCCGGGCCAACTCCCGAATTTTGCCGCCACTTAACCGAAACCGTCTGGCCAACCTCTGCCAGTCAAGGTCATCGGCTACGGCGATCGTTGCCGGAAACGCCTGTTGCCAGAGTCGCAAACGGCCTGCTTCGTCGGGCAGGGGGAGTTCTAAACAGGTCATTAGCTGTCGCCAGGAGGGGGCGATCGCCGCTATGTGATGGGTGGTCAGCAGGGTGATTCCGGCGGTACTGCGGCGCTGCTGGAAGAACCGGTGGAGCTCGGAGGCATCACTAACCCTGGTTCGACCTAAAAGTACTTCTGCCGCTTCTAGCAACAACAGCGGTGGAGCCTGCCGTCCTATCTCCTGCAACAGGTGGGCCTGCTGGTCAGGAGGGTGCAGGCGCAGATCAACCTGAGCCAGGGGCCTCTGAAGTACCTGGGCGATAGCTCGGGCGACGGTGGTTTTACCGCTACCTGAAGCCCCGCTGAGCAGGACAAGTGATCCCCGAGACTCACCCAGATCGTTTGAAGGATTCCAGAGCGCCTCAATCTGGGTGGTCAACCGCACCCGATCGCACAGGTGCTGGAGTTTAGCCAGCAAAGGCAGCGGCAGGACTATCTGGGGCCAGGGATCTGCCTCCCTGGAACTGCTCCAGTAAGTCAGTTGGGCCAGGGGAGCGGCCTGAGCCGGAACAGGTTGCAGGAGGGCTTCCAGTTGTTCCTGGTCGGGCTGATCGGCCAGCAGGTAGTTAACCAGGGGGGGGGCCAGCTTCACCGGGTGGGCCAGAAAGGCTTCCACTGAACTGGGTTGCAGTTCCAGAAGATGATAGCGATGTAAAACAGACCGATCGGCTAACCGTTGACGAGCCGATCTCCACTCACTGTCATTCCGACACAGGAGGCGCAACACCAGGTCAACGGTTGGCAACCCCTGGGAGCCAATCTGTTCTACTTCCTGTAGATAGTCGTAAATCTTCCCGTAACGCCGACTTACCTCCGGAGCCAGAGCCATGACCACCAGGTTCTTTTCAAACTCACTCAGTTGCAGGCGGGCCTGCAAGCGGGGCAGACTTAGCCAGATTCCCTGTTCCTGACTGGCCTGAATTTTGGCCGTCATCTGCTGCTGAAAGTTGCCCTTAGCACTGCTGGTCTGTCGGCGCGGGTGGTCTGCCGGGGAGTCGGAGGAGATCTCGCCCTCCAGGCTAACAAGCCCTTTCCACCAGTGACTTGTGACCCGATCGGCCCGGGTTTTAGCAAGGCGCTCGACCACCTGCGTGTCTTTGCGCTGTCGGGCGATGGCCAGACTCAAAACCCGATCGAGCCAGAGTAATTCTGCTCTGAGATAGGTCCAATTGTCTGAGAACGGTTCCGTCAGATCCTTTGGCATGGAGCGGTCACAACATCCCCCACTTCTATCCTAATCCTTCCGTGGCTGGCTTGAGTTGATTGATCAGGGCGCTACTAATCACGCACCTGACTGGCCTGAATCTGGGCTGCCAGTTGCTCCCAACTGGTCGCTGGTTCCCGGCAGCTCAAGCCCTGGCAGACCAGGCCTGCAACTCCTTCGGGTAAGTCCATCTCTGGTTTATATACCGTCGTGGGCAAGTATTGAGTAGCCAGACGGGGCAGGTTAGCGGCCGTTGTCCTTACCAGGATGTGATTATGAAACCAGTCCAGGGCAGAAAAAAGGCTGGGGCAGGCCTGGGGCGATTCGGCCATAATGCTGCCAAAGGCCTGTAAGGTCTTTTCTGCCCGCTCCAGGTAGGATAGATCCTCCGTCAGGAGGGCGAGGCGAATTAAATTAGCTGCTGCGACACCATTGGCTGCCGGGGTGGCATTGTCGATATAACTCCGTTCTCGCAAGAGTAAATCCCTGGCAGCATCGGTATTGTAATACCCTCCCAGTTCCATACTCCAGAGATGATCATCCAGTTCACCCTGCAGGTGAATCGCCCGATCGAGCCAGTCTGAGGCATCCGCAGAAAAAGATAGGCTGGCCTGATGCAGGTCTAGCAGGGCTTTGATCAATAGGGCATAGTCTTCTGACTGGGCCAGCACCGCTGCTTTGCCGTCATAGTTGACTCGATGGAGCCGTCCATCGACCTGCTGGTTGTGCCAGATGAAATTGGCTGCCCGCTGGGCCAGTTCCAGGTAGCCGGGCTGTTGTAGCACACTGGCAGCACGGCTCAAGCCAGAGATCATCAAGCTATTCCAGGCCACGATCATTTTGGTGTCGGTGACTGGAGGAATCCGCCCCGGCCAGGATGTGCCTTTTGCTTCCCGGTTATCTCGGGCCGGGGGAAAACTGGCCAGGCCGGTGGCAGTCGCCCCGTAGCGGTAAGCAAATAGTTTGGCCAGGGCCGCTTCAGCATCGGCGGTCAGGGGGCCTGCCTGCTTGCGTTGCAGCACGTTATGTCCCTCAAAGTTGCCAGCAGCGGTCACCGTAAATTGGCCGGTTAGTGCCGTTAGTTCTGCCGGTGCCAGTAATTTTTCCAGGTCGGCGTAGGCCCAGACGTAAAAAGCTCCTTCTTCCGGCTCCGGGGTGGTGCTGTCCACGAAACTATCGGCATCCTGTGCCGCGTAAAAATAGCCTTCCGGGGCTGTCATCTCCCGCTGCAACCACGCTACCGTCAGACCGATCGCCCGTTCAAAGGCGGGTTCCTGTACCCCTGCGGCCCACAGGTTAGCCAGGTATTCCGTGATCTGACCATTGTCATACAGCATCTTTTCAAAGTGGGGCACCGTCCAGGTGGGGTCTACGGTATAGCGGTGAAAGCCTCCGGCAACATGGTCAAAAATCCCTCCCAGGGCCAGATCGAGCCCTCTCTGGGTACTGATGCTGGCCGCATCGTAGCGGGAATCTTCCGGGAAGCGCCGCGATCGCAGCGCTACCTCCGCGTAGGGAATCATCGGAAAACTGGGGCCGGGGGATTTTCCATCCACCACGCCAGTATTGTATTCCAGGCCGTTCTGCAGCAGGTCGGCTCCCAGGGAAGGAGCGGGCTGCAGGCTGGCCATCTTCTGGAGATTGGTCAAAATCTCCGATTTAATTGCCTGTAGTTTGGCTTTGTCAGTGTCGTAATAGTTACGCAGAGCCTGGAGAACCTGCAAAAATCCCGGTCGGCCATAGCGGGGTTCTACCGGAAAATAAGTCCCGCCGTAGAAGGGTACTAGGTCATCGGGGGAGATAAAAATGTTCAGGGGCCAACCGCCCTGCCCCACCATCATCTGCAACGCCTGCATATAGATGCTATCCAGGTCGGGCCGTTCTTCCCGATCGACCTTGATCGGGAGAAAGTTGGCGTTCAGGTAGTCCGCAATGGCCGGATCGGAAAAGGCTTCCCCTTCCATGACCGTACACCAGTGGCAACTGGAATAGCCGATCGACAGAAAAATTGGTTTATTGTCCCGTTTTGCAGTTTCCAGAGCTTCTTCACACCAGAACCACCAATCGATCGGGTTGTCGGCATGTTTACGCAGGTAAAGGCTGTTGGTTTGGGCAAGACGGTTCATGGGGGCGGGAAAAATAAGGGTAAAACCAGGGGGCTTACTGCGGCGTACCCCGCAGGACGGCACTATTGCCAACGAGTTCGATATCGCTAATTTTAAGTCCGTTAGTCTGTAATTGCAGGCTAATTTGCCGTTGCAATTCCTGCTCAGAAATTCCCAGACGTTGGGCCACCTCTGGCAATGTAAAACTCAGATCTCCTAACTTGACGCGGGTGTCCTGACTCAAGATCAGTTGCCCGTCCTGCACCGCTGGCTTCCCTTCGATTCCGACATAAAGGCTACGATCTTGCAGATTGGGAAAAGCACTGAAGAGGCGGTCAAGATTGGCCCGATCGCGGTTAGATAGAGAATTTTTCGGCACCTCCGCCAGGTTTACGACGGCACCACTTTCGACCTTGCCATTTTGAATGGTGGTGTTCACTCCCTTCACCGCCTGGGCCAGACCACTGCCCGCGGTGTGACGACCAATTTCCGAGGCCACCAGATTGTTTAATTCCTGGGGCGTGAGTTGGACATCCACTGGCCCCCCGCTGGCCTGCTGCACCGAGCTGGCAATTCGGGCATCCAGATTGGCCCGTTCCTGCTCTACTTGAGGGCTACCCAGAACAATTCGGTTAGTCTGACTTGTTTCCTGGCTGTACCATTCCGGCAACCGGGTTGCCTGCTGCCAGTAGTGAAAGGCGGTCAGGCCCACACCCACCAGCACTGCGCCCAACCCCACCGCAATTCCTGTTAGCGATCGTTTCAGCATAGGTCAAATCTAGAATTTTCAGGAGCAAAACTGCTCCAAGTCTAGACAACCGACTTCTTAACTGTCAGCCTTCAGGGGAGGGAGTTTCTACCTGAGTGGCGATCCAGTTCAGGTAGGCTTCCGAACCGGCCAGAATCGGCAGGGCAATAATTTCCGGTACTTCGTAGGAATGGATTTGCCGTACCCGGGTTTCCAGAGCCGAAAATCTGGCCAGGTCAGTTTTAATCAACAATTGCCACTCATCTTCCTGTTGCACCGCTCCTTCCCAGGTGTAAATCGAATGGACTGGCAGCAGGCTGACACAGGCCGCCAGGTTTTCGGCAATCAGGGTCTGGGCGATCGTCCGGGCCTCTGCCTGGGAAGGAGCGGTCACCAGAACCACTCCAAAGCGAGGGGTGAGCTGTTCGTTCATAGGTGCTGTCTTTAGCTTTACGGTCATTTATGCTTTCAGGGTTGATCCTGGCTTACAATAGATAACCTTGACAACCTGAAAGTCTGACTCCAACTTTCCCGGCAATTTGCCTGCATTTTAATCAGCAAAGCCGGTGGCTGAAGATTTTCCCAGGCTCTATCTTTGCTCTACTGTGACTTTGATTCTCACCCCGGCTCAATTGAGCCTGATCAAAAGCCATGCTGAACGCACCTATCCCGACGAGTGCTGTGGGCTGCTGGTAGGCAGACTAGATGCGGACGATCGGAGCGTAGTGGTAGTTCAGCCCACAGAAAATGCCTGGAGTGACGAACCTGTGTCAGATACCGCCGACTTTTCCCTCACTAAGTCACGGCGCTACTGGATTGCACCTGAAGAAATGCTGAAGGGGATGCGGTCAGCCCGTGATCAGGGTTTAGAGATCATTGGTATCTATCACTCCCATCCCGACCATCCAGCAACCCCTTCGGAATGCGATCGCCAGCTTGCCTGGTCAACCTATTCCTACCTGATTGTTTCCGTGCCCCAGGGTAAAGCTGATGCCTGTTCCAGTTGGCGGCTGGACGATGGGCAGCAGTTCCAACCAGAAATGATCCGCATCGTACACCCCGCCAGTTGTTAACGCTCCCCCTCGACCCGAATTCCACCGCACCATCTGATTAACCATGCTGAATCCCAACCTGGATGATATCCAGTTAACAAAAGAAGAATACGAACGTTATTCCCGTCATTTGATTTTGCCGGAGGTTGGCCTCGACGGGCAAAAGCGGCTGAAAGCTGCCAGTGTCCTCTGTATTGGCACCGGTGGTCTGGGTTCGCCTTTGTTGCTCTACCTGGCGGCTGCCGGAATTGGTCGCATCGGCATCGTCGATTTTGACGTTGTGGATAGCTCTAACCTGCAACGGCAGGTGATTCATGGGACTTCCTGGGTTGGTAAACCTAAAATCCAGTCGGCCAAAGACCGGATTTTAGAAATCAATCCCTATTGCCAGGTCGATCTCTACGAAACCCGTCTCAGTTCCGAAAATGCGCTTGACATTGTGCGGCCCTACGATGTGGTCGTAGATGGCACCGACAACTTCCCTACCCGGTATTTAGTCAACGATGCCTGCGTCATGCTGGGTAAACCGAACGTTTATGGCTCAATTTATCGGTTTGAAGGGCAGGCCACTGTCTTTAACTATGAGGATGGGCCCAACTACCGCGACCTCTATCCCGAACCACCCCCACCAGGGCTGGTACCTTCCTGTGCCGAAGGCGGGGTACTGGGTATTCTGCCCGGAATCATCGGGGTGATTCAGGCCACGGAAACCGTCAAGATTATCCTCGGTTTGGGAACAACTCTGAATGGCCGCTTGCTTCTCTACAATGCCATGACCATGAGTTTCCGGGAACTCAAACTGCGACCCAATCCAGTTCGCCCTGTGATTGATCAACTGATCGACTACGAAGAGTTCTGTGGCATTCCGCAGGCAAAGGCCGCTGAAGAGAAGGAGAAAGCCAGCATGCAGGAAATGACGGTTACAGAACTGAAACAGTTGCTCGACCAGGGAGCTGAGGGCTACCTCCTGATTGATGTCCGCAACCCTAATGAGTACCAGATTGCCAAAATTCCCGGTGCCGTGCTGGTGCCCCTGCCCGATATCGAAAATGGGGATGGGGTTGAGAAGGTGAAAGAATTGCTCAATGGGCATAAGCTGATTGCCCACTGCAAAATGGGTGGCCGCTCTGCTAAGGCCCTGGGCATCCTTAAGGAAAAGGCCGGAATTGATGGGATCAACGTTAAAGGAGGGATTACGGCCTGGAGTAAGGAAGTTGATCCTTCCGTTCCAGAGTACTAATTCCCACTAACTCAAACTAGCTCAAAAGGTAAAAGGGGTAGCTCTCAGCAGAGCTACCCCTTTTCTGTGTTCTGTTGGTTCTCTTTCTCTGAAACAAGGGGAGCTGGCATTACCAACCCCCCTGTTCAGGTATTACTTTTTAAGGACGATCGCTACTAGGTCGAGGGCACCAGGCGTTTCCGTAAGGACTCAGAACGACGTTTTGCCGTCTCATTTTTGGGTTCCAGCTTTAACACCTGCTCGTAGGCTTCCAGGGCTGGAGCAGTCAATTGTTTACGTTCGTAGGCGTGACCAATGTTGTTCAGAGCTGTCACGTAATCTGGCTTGATCTTGAGCGCATCCTTATACTGGCGAATTGCCAGGTCGTACTGCTCTTGAGCAAAGTAGGCGTAACCCAGGGCGTTATAGATCAGGGCACTTTCCTCTTCTGGTAGATCCTCGGCTTTCAAGGCTTTCTGGAGCAAACTAACGGACTGGGAGTAAATTTTTTTATCCAGGTAAATGCTGGCTAGCTCGTAATATTCCTGGGCTGTTCCTTTCTCTTTAGTGAGTTTGGTCTGTAACCGGGTGAGAGTCATTTCGACCTTACGGGTTTTTAAGATCTGACGAAAGACAAAAACTCCGGCTACGGATAACAGCACCAGCAGGAGAGAAACGTAAATCAGGGGAAAGGACTCACTCATAGTTACAGTCAGCTTATTACCGTCAAGTTTGGGAGCGTTGTTTTAAGCAAATATTGAATTTGTTCCACCCTCAAACTACAACAATTTCTGACCCATCTGCTATCGATCGCCGTAATGTCTCTGAACCGTCAGGGCAAACCCCAATAGGCAGCCCGCTGCTTCAGCCAATCTTCTTCCTGCCAGCGCCTCAAAATCTGATTAACCCGTTGCTGCAATTCTGTATACTGCAGCCCCTTGGGCATGACAATACTCAAAGGCTCGACGGAAAGGGTGGGCAGTAGCAGACGGTACTGGGGAAACTCCTGCACCCAACCGGCTAAAACACTGGCATCGGCGGCAAAGCCAATCGCCTGTCCGCTATCTAAAAGGTCTTTGGCGGCCTGGTAAGAATCTACGCCCACCAGGGTCGCTTGAGGCAGGCGGTAGCGCAGGGTTTCGATCGTGCTGGAGCCATTTAGCACAGCGACCTTACCCTGACCAATATCGGCAGGTTTACGAATTGCCGGATTGCGGGTTACCAGGGCAGTGCCGTCCAGATAATAGGGAATACTGAAACTGACCACTCTAGCCCGAGCATCGGTCTGAGTAAGCCGAGCAATGGTCAGGTCGGCCTTGCCATTCAGAACCAGACTCAAACGATCTTGATTCAGACTGGGCTGAAATACAATGGCATCAGGCTTGCCCAACAACTCCTGAGCTAAACGGCGGGCTATTTCAATCTCAAACCCCTGTAACTGACCCTCTCGATCGCGAAATCCCAGGGGGCGAAGGTTTTCCTTGACAGCTACTACCAGATAGCCCCGTCTCTGGATAGTCGCTAAGTCTTCTGCAGCGGAAAGTGAGGACATCAAGCATGATGCCCCCACTAGCCCAAAGCTCAAACATTGAATCAGCAACGCTGATAGGGTACGAACCATGTCGAACGCTAACAGGTTTAAGCTGCCTTCTTAACCGACTGACTGACCAGTTCTACTACTTTGGCAAAACCTGCCGGATCAAGAATTGCCATTTGAGACAACATCTTGCGGTTAATCTGAATATCGGCTTTCTTCAGGTTGCCAATGAACTGGCTGTAGCTCATGCCATGTTGGCGTACAGCCGCATTGATCCGAGTGATCCAGAGACGACGAAAATCCCGTTTCCGCTTGCGGCGATCGCGGTAGGCATTTCTCAGGGCCTTCATCACCTGCTGGTTAGCAGTGCGGAATAAGCGAGAGTGGGAACCCCGGAACCCTTTCGCCAGTTTTAAGATTTTGTTGCGGCGCTTACGAGCGACATTGCCGCGTTTTACCCGTACCATGTCTACAAATTCCTTTAATTACCAGATTCGGTCAATCAGTTTCGAGCTTTGTCAATTGCGCGCTCTGCTCAAGGCTTTGAACTTAAGGTTTTGAACGCTTCGGCCAAGACAGAAACTTGCAGCAACCCAGGCTTGAATTTCTATCTTTCTCAGATCTCTCCAGATTTCCTCGTTAGAGGTAGGGCAGCATTAAGCGAACGTTTGCTGCATCCCGCTCATCCACAACTGCCATTCCAGCAAGACGGCGCTTGCGCGATGCACTTTTGTGTTCTAGGAGGTGACTTCTAAAAGTCTTACGGCGCATGATTTTACCAGATCCACTGGCTCTCAAGCGCTTGGCGGCAGCTTTGCGGGTCTTTAGCTTGGGCATGGTAACTTCAAATCAACACAGTCTTCTATCTTATAACCAGAAAACCAGATAGCACAAGCCCCGATTGGGGATTTGCCTTTTCAGAATCTTGTATCCGTTCCCAATTCCTTGCGTTAAACTGGGGGATGTAAGCCGCAAAGAGATTTCTTTGGGGCTTCTCAGGTTTCATGAAAGAATTGATTTCATGGGAAGTGGGTAGGAGCCCACTTTTTTTATTGGTTCTCTATATGGTTCACCCCCTGATTCCACAAATTATTGAGCTGGCTACCCCTGTGGCAGAAACCCTGGGTTTACAGTTGGTAGACGCGGTTTTTCATACGAATCAAAATCCGCCTGTATTACGGATTGACATTCGAAATGGTGAACAGGATACCGGTCTGGATGATTGTGAACGGATGAGCCATGCTCTGGAAGCGGTTCTGGATGCCACAAATGTTTTGCCCGATGCCTATGTGCTGGAAGTTTCGAGCCCGGGGATTGCCCGCCAATTAACCACCGATCGCGAGTTTATTTCTTTTAAGGGCTTTCCTGTGATTGTTACGGCTTCCGTACCCCATGGGGGGCAGCAAGAGTGGTCAGGTCAACTGGTGCGACGGGACGAAGCAGCCGTTCACCTGAGTCAGAAAGGACGGGCTATTTCGATTCCACGGGAACTGATTACCAGGGTTCAACTCACCGAAGGGCATTGATCGTCAACCTGTTTTGCCCATCGTCCTCTCCTGGCGAGGGTTTCCTATCTGCCCAGATTTCATTTTCATCACTCAACTTATATAGATAATTCCCTCACTCTTCGTAACGGAGGATCCCCCGATGTCGATGGTCACGCTGCCCGGTTTGAAAGACATGATCGAAAATATTAGCCGTGAGCGCAACCTGCCCAAATCGGCGGTTCAGGCTGCCCTGCGCGAGGCACTGCTGAAGGGATACGAACGCTACCGCCGGACTCAACGAATTGACAGTCCCAATTTTGATGAGGAGTATTTCTCAAATTTTGAAGTAGAACTGGATGTTGAAGAAGAAGGCTTTCGAGTATTAGCCACCAAGACGATCGTCGAAGAGGTGAGTAATCCTGACCATCAGATTGCGTTGCAGGAAGTGCAGGAAGTCGCAGCGGAAGCTCAACCTGGGGATTCCGTGGTTCTGGATGTCACCCCTGACCAGGGCGAGTTTGGCCGGATGGCAGCAATTCAAACGAAACAGGTGCTGGCTCAAAAGTTGCGGGATCAGCAGCGCAAGCTGGTTCAAGAGGAGTTCCAGGAACTGGAGAGTACGGTTCTGCAAGCGCGGGTTCTGAGATTTGAGCGGCAATCGGTGATTATGGCGGTTAGCAGTGGGTTTGGCCAACCAGAAGTGGAGGCCGAACTGCTCAAGCGAGATCAACTACCGAACGATAACTATCGGGCCAATGCCACCTTTAAGGTCTATCTAAAGCGGGTTTCTGAAGGCTCCCATCGTGGCCCTCAATTACTGGTTTCCCGGGCAGATGCCGGTCTGGTGGTATATCTGTTTGCCAATGAAGTGCCAGAGATCGAAGATGAAATCGTCCGGATTGTAGCGGTGGCCAGGGAAGCCAATCCCCCCTCCCGGTTTGTTGGGCCCCGCACCAAAATTGCCGTTGATACCCTGGAGCGGGATGTAGATCCCGTAGGAGCCTGTATTGGAGCTAGGGGTTCACGGATTCAGGTGGTGGTCAACGAATTACGGGGTGAAAAAATTGACGTAATTCGCTGGTCGCCCGATCCAGCCACTTACATTGCCAATGCTCTCAGTCCGGCCAGGGTTGATGAAGTCCGATTGGTTGATCCGGAGGGACGGCAGGCCCATGTTTTGGTGGCCGAGGATCAGCTCAGTCTAGCGATCGGCAAAGAGGGCCAGAACGTTCGTCTGGCGGCTCGTTTAACCGGCTGGAAAATTGACATCAAAGATTCTAGCAAGTACGACTACGAAGCAGAAAATCGTAAGATCGCTGCTGCCTTAGAAGCCCGGCGTCAGGTTCAAGAAGCTGAGTCCGAGGATGACTTTGACTATGAGGAGGATGAGGAAGATTTGTTGGAAGAAGATTTCAATGAGGAAGACACTGCAGCCTCTCAGGAGGAGGTAGACGAAATCACGGCCGGGGCCGGAGCCCTGGCGGATGGTTCAGGTAGTGAGTCTGGAGCAGCGTTAGAGCGCCCCTAACCATTAGATATTTCGATCTGTAGCCCGATGGAACCCAATTATCGTCGCTGTGTTAGTTGCCGTAAAGTCGCTCCTAAAGGTGAGTTCTGGCGGATTGTGCGGGTATTTCCTTCCCATCAGTTGCAGTTAGATCGGGGCATGGGGCGATCGGCTTACCTCTGCAGGCAGGCCGATTGCCTCAAGTTAGCGCAACGGAAGGATCGACTCGGAAAAATCTTAAAAGTGGCTGTGCCTCCAGAAATCTTTGAGAAACTCCAGCAGCGTCTGGAACAACCAGAAATCGTCAATCCCCATCCCTAAATAGGGATTGATGAAGTGAAACGAGGGAGAGAAATTGATCCAAACCCTTCCAGCCTGGCAACAGGTAGCCTCGTTCAGATAATTCGAAGAATTCAGCCCTTCCCTATCTTGCAGAAATTTAGCTAGACTGATATAAGTCCTGGGGACGCTTTGATTGGCATGGTGTTAACCGACTTATTGCCGCTCCAATCACTTAAGTTTTCCTATTGTTGATCCAGGGGCTTTTTGCGGGGCTTTTGCCCGAGCGTTGAAGTGTTTGTTTTAACCATCAGAGCTGATCCGAACGAAGTGAATGAGGAGGTTACCCTGGGATGCTGGCAATATATAGCTAGAGTCGTTTCAAGATCCACCGGGCGATCGATCCAGTTTCTTTCTCTGCATGGGTAAATTAATCTGCAGGGATGTTAGCAGCCTGAGAAATGCCCTGAATTGGGGCTACATTTTGGCCAAACTGAAAAACTCGACTGAGATATCAGCCGGGAGTAGAATCAGATCTGGAAGATTTGTGCAAAATTAGAAAGAGTGGCTATTGAATTCAAACAGTCTGGTAGGACTGGAGGTGCTTCCGATGGCAAAATAAAGCAGGCTTATGGCTGAAACCGATATGTACTCGAATCTAGTCCGACACTGAGTTTAGTTTGAGTCCAACTGTAGTTTTAGTGAAAGCAGCAGGCAACTATGTGATATAGCAACAGGTAGAGAGGGCAGAGTGGATGAACAGTGGCAAGGTCAGAATTTACGAACTATCACGGGAATTAAATTTGGATAATAAAGACATACTTGCAGTTTGCGAACAGTTGAATATTTCAGTCAAAAGCCACAGCAGCACTATTAGTGACTCAGAAGCAGAGCGTATCCGGGTTGCTGCTGAAAAATATGCCACCAATCCCCCAACTTCAAAACCTGTCCCTGCTCGTCACGGAAGTGGTTCACAAATGACGGAAGCGAAAGCCAATGCCGCTGCTCCTGTACAGAAGAAGCAGCAAATTTTAGAAATTCGCAGCAAACCAATTATTCGTCAGGCCCAGAGTCCCGAGCCCCCCAGCGCTCCGACTCAAAACAATACTGCCCCTGCTGTTTCAGAGCCCCCGGCTCCGACTCCTAACAAGCCTGCAACTCCCAGCCGTCCCCAACGTCCGGCCCCGGTGGCCGCTGATTTGGCTGATGACACAGAGCAGGAGCTACCCGTTAGCCCTGAGCCTCCCGAGATCGAGGTCGAAGCTGAATCGACTCCAGAAGTATCATCGGTAGCCAGCGCTCCTGTTGCTGAGCCACCAAAGGTTGTGGATGACGAATCCCTTGGTCAACCGGAGCTGGTTTCTCCCCCCACTCGTCCCAGTGCTGGTGCCTCCATGGCAAAACCTGCCATATCGGCTCCGCCACCCCTGAAGCGATCTCGGCCCGAGGCTCCTGCTGCCGAAGGTTCGGCTCCTGTCAGTGGCACTCCTGGCAACCGGGAAGGAACACGGGATGGAAATCGTGAGCGATCGCCCAAGGCACCAGTTAAGGCTGCCTCTGGCAATCGTCCTCCTGCTCCTGCCCGACCTGGGGAAAATCGCCCTACGCCACGGCCTCAAACTATCGTAGAGGTGCGTCGTCCAGAGCGTCCGGTGCGACCCAGTGAGGATGGCCCGGGTAGGCCAGTTCCGGCTCCTGTGAAAGCGGGTGAAGGCCGCTCGGATCTGGTGCTGAAAGTCAACCGACCCACTCGGCCAACAGCTGATCCTGCAGCAATCGCGACTCCTCCGGCAGTTCCGGGTGAAGTTCAACTGATTCGACCCAACCTGCCGACTCGGGCCAAAAAAGGTAAGAGCTGGCAGGAAGAAGAGGAAGAAGTTCAAGAGTTTCCTGAAAAGGCAGCGGCCAAACTGGCTGGTAAAACCAAGCGGCGGCTTCAGCCTAATCTGGACGATGAAGATGAGGATCTCGACAACCTCCTTGACAAGAACACTGATGCACCGGCTCAGATTAGCCTGTCTCTAATGCGCCCGGCGAAGCCCAAAGCGGCCCGTCAAGCGCAGGTTAAAGCCCCTGCAGCGGCTCCCAAAGCCAAGAAGGCTTCTGGTAATGTCCGAGATCGCCGCGATCGGCGGGAGCAGGAGGCTAAGGTTGAAAAGCCAGAAACCATCACCCTGACTGGTGGCCTGACAGTTCAAGAGCTGTCTTCGATCATGATGGTCGCCGACACCGAGATCATCCGCACCCTGTTTATGAAGGGGATTGCGGCTACTGTTACCCAGACCCTGGATATTGGCACAGCTACTATGGTGGCTCAGGAGATGGGTGTCCAGGTAGAAACCGGTGAGAAGGAAGCGGAAGCCCGGAAAATTACCGAAATGCTGGATGCCGGAGACCTGGAGAACCTGGTACGCCGTCCTCCCGTGGTCACGATTATGGGCCACGTTGACCATGGTAAGACCACCCTCCTCGACTCCATCCGGAAGACCAAAGTGGCTCAGGGTGAAGCGGGTGGTATTACTCAGCATATTGGTGCCTACCATGTGGATGTTGAGCATGAAGGCCAGATGCAACAGGTTGTCTTCCTTGACACTCCCGGCCACGAAGCCTTTACGGCGATGCGAGCTCGGGGAGCCAGGGTGACTGACATCGCGGTGTTGGTGGTAGCAGCGGACGATGGGGTGCGGCCCCAGACGATCGAGGCTATCAGCCATGCCAAGGCGGCGGAAGTGCCGATCGTCGTTGCCATTAACAAGGTTGATAAGGAAGACTCTCAGCCCGATCGGGTGAAGCAGGAACTCACAGAGTACGGCCTGGTGGCGGAAGAGTGGGGCGGTGACACGATTATGGTGCCCGTCAGTGCTCTCACCGGCGACAACCTGGATACCTTGCTAGAAATGCTGCTGCTGGTATCGGAGGTTGAAGATCTCTATGCCAACCCCGATCGGACTGCGAAGGGAACTGTAATTGAGGCTCACCTGGATAAGGCGAAAGGGCCGGTTGCGACTCTCCTGATTCAAAACGGTACCCTGCGAGTTGGGGATACCCTGGTTGCTGGTTCTGCCCTGGGTAAGGTGCGGGCCATGGTAGATGACCATGGACAACGGGTGAAAGAGGCATTCCCCTCGTTTGCCGTTGAAGTTCTGGGTCTGGGTGATGTTCCGGCGGCAGGAGACGAGTTTGAGGTCTTTCTGGATGAGAAAGAAGCTCGTTCGCTGTCTTCCAGTCGTACCGATGAACAGCGCCAGTCTCGCCTGCTGCAGGCGATGTCTTCTCGTCGGGTGAGTTTGAATACCCTCTCGGCCCGGGCTCAGGAAGGGGATCTGAAGGAACTCAATCTGGTTTTGAAGGCGGATGTGCAGGGGTCAGTGGAAGCAATTCTGGGTGCCCTGAAACAATTGCCGCAAAACGAGGTTCAGGTGCGAGTCCTGTTTGCTGCTCCTGGAGAAGTCAGTGAGACAGACGTTGACCTGGCAGCGGCCAGTGATGCGGTGATCGTTGGCTTTAACACCACCCTGGCTCCCGGTGCCCGTCAGGCTGCCGATCGCCTGGGTGTGGATGTGCGGGAGTACAACATCATCTATACATTGCTGGATGATATTCAGGCCGCGATGGAAGGTCTGCTGGAACCTGAACTGATCGAAGAACCCCTGGGTCAGGTAGAAGTTCGGGCGGTCTTCCCGGTAGGTCGGGGAGCGGTGGCCGGCTGTTATGTTCTGTCTGGCAAGATTATCCGTAACTGTAAGATTCGTGTGCGCCGGAGTGGCTCTGTGATCCATGAGGGCAACCTGGATTCCCTGAAACGGATGAAGGAAGATGCCAAAGAGGTTAACGCCGGGTATGAGTGCGGTATTGGTCTGGATAACTTTAACGATTGGGTTGAAGGCGATATTATCGAGGCCTATCGGATGATTACGAAGCGTCGGACTCTTTCCGCAACCAGGTAATCGATTGAATTAACGGATTGACTAAAAAACCGGGGTGAATTCACCCCGGTTTTTTAGAGCAAAATTTCGCTAATGGCTATCGCCGCTCCGTCCTGTTCCACATCGGGGGCAACCCAATTTGCGGCTGCTTTGACTGCATCGGGAGCATTGCCCATGGCTACTCCAATGCCAGCGTACTCAATCATTTCCAGGTCATTGAAATTATCTCCAATCACCATGACATTTTGGGGTTGCAAACCCAGATGTTCTTCTGCCAGATACTGTACCGCCGTACCCTTACTCACCGCCGGATGGGTGGCTTCAAAGAAGGTGGCGACAGACTTGGTCAGGTAAAGCTCGGCGGGAGTATAAAGAGTGCGGAGGTTGCCCAACAGGGTATCGATCAGGTCGATGTCGTCGCTCAGGGCCAATACTTTGGTCGGTTCACTGGTCAAAACTCGGCGTAAATCTCCAACGGCGATCGGCTGAATACCCGATCGAGCAGCGTAGGCCGTAGTTTCGGAGGTAATTTCTCGCACGAACAATTGATCGTTGATATAAAAATGTACTGACAGGATCTGGCGCAGTTCCGGGCGCTCGAAATGATCTAACAATCGCAGAACCAGGTCTCCTGGTACTGTCCAGTGGCGCAACACTTTGTGGCTGCGGGGGTCTTTGATCAGGGCTCCCTGATACACCATTAGAGGGAGGGTAGAGCCGATATCTTGATGGAACCGCAGGGCCGATTGGTACATCCGCCCCGTGGCGATCGCGACCTGAATGCCCTGGGCCTGGGCTGCTCGGATTGCCTGCTTGACCGGTTCGCGAATCACATTTTCAACTCCGGCAATGGTGCCATCGATATCCAGAACCAGCAATTGAATCGTGCCGGCGGGGGGACGGGTGAAACTGGAGTTGCTCCGTTGGAAAGAGGAGACGGCCTGGTTATGCATAGACTAAAAATCTGGTCAATGGTTTGGAGGGAACAGCCTGGTTGCCTGAAAACCCAGCGATCTTAACTGAGGGCTCCTATTACATCTGTACGCCCCGATCGACTCCGTTGTAAGTTCTTTTGAACACATTCAATAGTTTTCGTTCATTAGGAAATGAACGAATCATAATGTTGGGAGCAATCCTAAGGGTTGGTTAAGCAATGGATGATGTACAGGATCGTCGTCGGGCTGGTCGTCAGGTACTGTTGGCTTCTCTCTGGCTGACGCTGCTAATCCTAGCAGTTAAAGTGTGGATTTGTTCCGCGACCCAATCCCTCAGTTTGGCCGCCACTGCCCTGAATACTCTGCTTGCCGGGTTCAATATTTTATTGAGTATTATTGCGCTCACCTCGCCCCAGGTAGGGGGCCGCCAGGTAGCTGGTCATAGCAAACTGGAAGCGGTGATGGCCCTGCTGCTGGTCGCTTTTTTGGGCTTTACCTGTCTCAGTCTGACCACGATCGCCCTGCAACAACTCCAGGCCGTTGCCGCTGACCCTCAGGTGTTGCTGCCGGTACGGGTCAGTTTACCCCTGCTGCAGTTATTGGGGTTGGTGATGGCCGCCAATTTTTGTCTGGCCTGGTTTGAGCGGTATCAGGCCAAAATCCTGGATCATCTTTCCCTTCGGTTTACGGCCAGCTATCTGTTTCGCGATGCCGGGATGACGGCCATCGTCTGGTTAGGGTTGTTGGGGTTCTGGAAGGGGTATGCCTGGTTGGATGGGCTGCTTGCCCTGGGTATGGCTTTGCTGGCTATTGCCGGTTGCTGGCAGGTGTTGAACTGGCAGTTGCCCTCTCTGCTGCGCCAGATTGCCATTGCCCCGGAAGCCCTGGCCCAGACGGTGCATCAGGTAGAAGGGATCACCCACTGCTACGCGATCCAGTCGCGCGGTATTGTGGGTCGTCTGGTTTTTGTGGAAATGCATTTGATTTTGCACCCGGAATGCATCAGCATTGCCCGCTCTATCGCTGAACGGGTAGAGCGGGCGATCCGGGAACGCTACGGCCCTGCTAAAGTCGTAATCTATATCGATGATCAGGCCGATCGACCCGGGTAGTTTATCCCTGCATCTCCAGTTCGGCCCGCACAATGGAACGATCGTCACTGGGGGAAATCTGAAAATTCAGTTTTTCACAGACTCGCTGCATCGGTGAATTGTCGGCCAGCACTTCCGCCGTGATTCGATCCAGGTTTTCATCCTGGCCAATCTGCACCAGGCGACGCAGTAGCTCTGTACCCAACCCCTGACACTGATAGCGATCGGCCACCATCATCGAGAATTCAGCTTCGTTGGTGCCATGCTGTTTACTCAGGCGACCGACAGCGAGAATTTCGTGGTTGCCGGTTTCCGGGTTCTCGTAGTCGGCCACCAGGGCAAGTTCCCGCTCGTAGTCCACGAAACAGATGCGTACCAGGCGATCGTGGGCAATCCGTTGTTTCAGCCCGACCATGTGGAAATAACGGAAGTAAACGCTTTCTTCCGACAGGGTGCGGTGGAATTGCACCATCAGAGGTTCATCTTCCGGGCGAATTGGCCGAATCGTCACATTCTGGCCATTTTTGAGCATCCAGGGTTGAACATACTGGGAGGGGTAGGGGCGAATCGCCAGTTGGGGTAACTGGTCTTCTCTGGTGTCTAGATCATGCAGGACGACTCTGGCATCCAGGGCGATCAGGTGTTCGGGAGAAGCCAGCAGGGGATTGATGTCAATTTCTTTAATCCAGCGTTGTTCGGCCACCAGGTGGCTGAACCGAACCATTAGTTGTTCCAGGGCCGTCAGGTTCACTGGTGCCCGGCCCCGTACTCCCTGGAGAGCCTTATAAATCTGGGTTTGCTCCATCATGCGGCGGGCCAGGGTGGTATTGAGGGGGGGCAGGGCCAGGGCCCGATCGCGGAAAACCTCCACCAGTTGCCCGCCGGTGCCAAACAGCAGTACCGGGCCAAACTGGGCATCGAGGGAACTGCCGATGATTAACTCGTAACCTTCCAGGTTGAGCATGGGCTGGACTGTCACCCCCCCAAAGTGTTCGGCCCCGACCTTCTGAGCAACGGAGGCGGCAATGGCGGCAAACGATCGCCGCACGGTTTCGGCATCGGGCAGGTTCAACCGGACTCCACCCACATCGGTTTTGTGGGTAATTGTTTCAGAGAATAGCTTGAGCACGACCGGATAGCCGATACGATCGGCCTGGGCCACGGCTTCTTCCTCTGTGGTGGCCACCTGGGTTTCGACCACAGGAATGCCGTAGGTGGCCAGGAGTTGTTTGGACTCGTACTCGGTCAGCAGGGTGCGGCCGGACTGACGCACGGTGTCAATTAAGCGGCTGGCCAGGAGGGGATTTTCTTCCCGATCGCTGGTGGCAGGCAAGATGGGGGTTTCGTAAAGGCCCCGCAGGCTGTAACTGTACTTACCCATGTAGTTGAATACCTGGGCGGCGGTATCGGGATAGGGAAAGGTAAAGATCCCGGCCCGGTTAAGGATCGCTTCTCCGGCAGCGACTTCGGCCCCACCCATCCAGCTGGCCAGCAGGGTTTTACCCTGGAGCGAACCATTCTGGTTGGCCTCTACCACGGCTTTTAGCTTCTCGGCGGTTTGGGTCGGATCCGTCATGGATTGGGGCGTTAAAATCACCAGCAAACCATCGCTATTCGGGTCCTGGGCTGCGATTTCAACGGCTCTGGCATAGCGATCGGGGTCGGCATCCCCCAGGATATCGATCGGGTTCTGGTGGCTCCAGTGGGTTGGCAAGATTTGATTCAGGGCGGCCATGGTCTCGGGGGCCAGTTTAGCCAGTTCTCCCCCCTGCCTGATCAGGGCATCGGTGGCCAGTACCCCCGGCCCACCGGCATTGGTCAGGATAGTCAACCGCCGTCCTTTGGGGCGGGGTTGTTTGGCCAGGACTTCGGCCATGTTAAACAGGTCATTGATCGTGTCTACCCGCAGAACACCGCAGCGTCGAAAGGCCGCATCTAAGACTCCATCACTGCCGGCCAGGGCACCGGTGTGGGAAGCTGCCGCCTGGGCTGCTGCTTCCGTGCGGCCCGCTTTGATCACAATGATCGGTTTGGTCAGGGCTACTTCCCGGGCTGCCGAGAGGAAGGACTTAGCATCGCCAATCGACTCCATGTAGATCACAATGCTCTGGGTGTGGGGATCATCCCCCAGGTAATCGATCAGGTCGCCCCAGTTGACATCCGCCATGGAGCCGATCGAGACAAAGGCGCTGAAGCCGACATTTTCCCGGAAGCTCCAATCCAGAATTGAGGTGCAGAGGGCTCCACTCTGGCTGATAAACCCAACGCTGCCGGAGCGGGCCATGGTGCTGGCGAAGGTGGCATTCAGGCCCGATCGGGGACTCATCACGCCCAGACAATTGGGCCCAATAATCCGCATTTTGCCCCGCCTGGCTTCTTCCAGCATTTGCCGTTCCAGCTCAATGCCGGGAGCCCCAGTTTCCCGAAACCCGGCGGAAATAACCACGGCTCCTTTGACTCCGGCATCGACGCATTCCCGAATCACCCCCGGTACTGTGACCGCAGGAGTGACAATCACCGCCAGATCAACTTTTTCCGGGACATCCGCGATGCGAGGATAGGCTTTGATCCCTAAAACACTGTGGCGCTGGGGATTGATCGGAAAGACGGTGCCGCCAAACGGGCTGCTAATCAAATTCCAGAGGACGGTACGACCAACACTACCTTGACGTTCGGTGGCCCCAATCACAGCGACGGATTTGGGAGAGAAGATTGCATCCAGGGGTTGACGGTTCTGACGCAGAATATCGTAGGCAGGATCCGCTGTGGGCATGGTTAGGATTTGCATATCTACCTCTAAGGAGGAGCGGGGAGAGAGGAAAATGGAAGGTTCCCATACAGGGGCAAGGCAAAAAAACTTGGAAAATAATTAACGGGTGCGAAAGCACCGCACCCGTCATAGGTCAGGCTACCGGCTCTTCGACGGCCGGTTTAATTTCAGAGACAACTTCGTAGATTGTGGTGGTCGGAACCTGGGCAAACAGAGGAGCCATTTTCTTCAGAATGGCCTGATGGGTGGTTTCGTGTTCCCCCGCATCCATCTCTTCTACACTTTCCCAGAAGATCACTGAGATCCCTCGATCGGTCCCAGGTTCTTGCAGCAGGTAGGCGGCTTTAAAGCCGGTACGGTAAGTTGAAACTGCCTGCTCGTAAAGGCTTTGAGCTTCAGCAAACTTGCCGGGTTTAAATTCACCGATCGCCACATGGGCGTACTGCCGTCTCAGGAAATCTTGGAACTCACTCATAATCTTTCCTCACTAAAAAATGGGTGGCAGGGAGGGATACAGCCCGTATCCCTCCCCTTCCTTTTACCTGCTCTGGACTAAATCCGCATCCTGTTGATACAAACCGCCATCCCCAGAGGTGGCTCCGTAGGCGCGGATGTAGAGGTCTTTCAGATCACTGATCAATGGGTAGCGGGGATTGGCCCCGGTGCATTGGTCGTCGAAAGCCTGGTCTGCCATAGTCTCCAGCTGGCTATAGAAGGTCCCATCGTCGTCACCCAGCACTTCTCTAATTGTCTGAGGAATGTCCAATTCCCGTTTCAGGGCTTCGATCGCCCCAATCAGGCGTTCTACCTTCTCGTTGGGAGTGGTGCCCCCCAGGTTGAGATGGTCGGCAATCCGGGCGTAGCGCTCCTTGGCATTCGGGTATTTGTACTGCGGGAAGATGGCCTGCTTGAAGGGCACATCCGTGGCGTTATAGCGGATTACATGGGAAATCATCAGGGCATTGGCCAGACCATGGGGCACATGGAAGGTAGAACCGAGTTTGTGGGCCATGGAGTGACAGATCCCGAGGAAGGCGTTGGCAAAGGCCATACCGGCGATCGTCGCGGCATAGTGGACTTTCTCCCGGGCTTCTGGGTCGGCGGCGCCGTTCTTGTAAGCACGGGGCAGATAGCGGAACAGCAGATCGATCGCTTCCAGGGCCAGCCCGTTGGTAAACTCGGAGGCCAGCACCGAGACATAGGCTTCCAGGGCATGGGTGAGGGCATCAACGCCACCATAGGCGGTCAGACGCTTCGGCATATTCAGCACCAGTTCGGGATCGACGATGGCCATGTTGGGGGTGAGGGCATAGTCGGCCAGGGGATACTTAATGCCAACTCGATCGTCGGTGACGACGGCAAACGGGGTGACTTCTGAACCCGTTCCAGAGGTGGTCGGAATCGCTACCAGGGTCGCTTTTTGGCCCAGGGGTGGGAGCTGGTAGACCCGCTTGCGGATATCCATAAACCGCATGGCCAGCCCATCAAACTCGACATCTGGTTGCTCGTACATCAACCACATCACCTTGGCTGCATCCATGGGTGATCCACCCCCGATCGCGATGATCACATCCGGTTGAAAGCTCCGCAGCCGCTCCAGGCCCTGATTCACGTTAGATAGGGTGGGGTCAGGCTCGACATCGTGGAAAATGTCGTACTTGATGCCAATCTCGTCTAAAACAGCGGTGACGGGATTCAGCACACCCAGGTCAAACAGGGGGTTATCGGTGATGATGAAGGCCCGCTGCTTGCCTTGCAGTTCTCGCAGGGCAATGGGCAGACAGCCATACTTGAAGTAGACCTTGGGGGGCACCCGGAACCAGAGCATATTTTCCCGCCGTTCGGAGACGGTCTTGATGTTTAACAGGTGTTGGGGGCCGACATTTTCAGAAACCGAGTTGCCGCCCCAGGTGCCACAACCGAGAGTCAAAGAAGGATCGAGCTTGAAGTTGTAGAGGTCGCCGATCGCCCCCTGGGAAGCGGGGGTATTAATCAGCACCCGGCCGGTCTTGATCTGATTCTCGAAGTAAAAGATCTCATCCCGATTGGCCGGGTTGGTGTACAGCACAGAGGTATGACCCCGGCCACCAAACTCAATCAGGCTGACGGCTTTGGCTACGGCATCGGCAAAGCTACTGGCCCGATACATAGCCAGAACCGGGGAGAGTTTTTCGTAGGCAAAGGGTTCGGTTTCGTCGATCGCCTCAACTTCCCCAATCAAAACTTTGGGGGCAGCACAGGGGAAGGAACCAGCCCCCGAATCGGTTAGGTTGTCAACGGTCTGGGAATCTATACTACAGCCCAGGTCAACCCCGGCCAGAAGGGCAATTTGGGTCACAGACTGACCCACGATCGCCGGGTTGATATGGCCATCTTTAAGCAGCACCGCACCCACTTTGGCCCGTTCTTCGGCATTCAGGAAGTAGGCACCCCGGGCGATAAATTCCTGTTTGACCTGATCGTAGATATCATCAACCACAATCACCGATTGCTCTGAGGCGCAGATCATGCCGTTGTCAAAGGTCTTACTCAATAAAATCGAGCTGACTGCGGTCTGGATATGAGCCGAGGTACTGATCACCGCTGGGGTATTACCGGCTCCTACCCCCAGGGAAGGGTGTCCCGAGGAGTAAGCGGCCCGTACCATCCCCGGGCCACCGGTGGCCAGAATCAGTTTCACATCGGTATGCTGCATCAGGGCCTGAGATAGCTCGACCGTGGGAGCATCAATCCAGCCGATGATGTCTGCCGGAGCCCCCGCCGCGATCGCGGCTTCCAGGACAACCTTAGCGGCGGCGATGGTGGATTGTTTGGCTCGGGGGTGGGGCGAAAAAATAATGGCGTTGCGGGTTTTGAGGGCCAGCAGAGCCTTAAAGACGGTGGTCGAAGTCGGGTTGGTGGTGGGAATGATCCCGGCCAGAATACCAACGGGTTCGGCAATCCGCTGAATCCCAAAGGTGCTATCAGACTCAATTACACCGCAGGTCTTTTCTGACTTGTATTTGTTGTAGATATACTCCGAGGCAAAGTGATTTTTAATCACCTTGTCTTCGATTACGCCCATGCCGGTTTCGGCAACGGCCATTTTGGCCAGGGGAATCCGATCGGCATTAGCTGCCAGGGCGGCCTGCTTGAAGATGGCATCCACCTGTTCCTGGGTGTAGGTGGCAAATTTTGCCTGAGCGGCTTTGACTCGCTGGATCAGGCTCTCTAGTTCTTGAATGTTGGTGACTGTCATAGCTAGATTCCGTGTAGGGTGTTTGAGCGACGGATAGCTAAACCTCGGAACTCAAACATGGATTTGACTCAAACGACTTGTAACCCGCGCGATTGAAATATTTCCTTAACTCGCGCAATGGTTTCTGGAGTGGGAACTGGCGTATCTTTCAAAGCGTACTCGTATCCCAGATGTTCCCATTTGTATTCACCCATCTTGTGAAAGGGCAAAACTTCTACCCGTTCGATATTGTTCAGGGAGCTGACAAAATCAGCTAACCCTTCAACATTGGCAGTTGCATCGGTCAACCCGGGCACCAGGACAAACCGTACCCAGGTTGGTTTACGAATGCTGCTCAGATACCGGGCAAATTGCAGGGTCGGCGCGATCGCCACACCGGTGACTCGGGTATAGGTGTCAGGTTCAAAGGACTTGATATCCAGCAGCACCAGATCCACATAGTCCAGCACATCCTGGGCCATCGCCAGATGGACATAGCCCGATGTATCTAACGCTGTATGTAAACCAAGCTGCTGGCAACCCCGCAATAGTTCTCGGACAAAAGTTGGTTGCATTAACGGCTCACCGCCGCTGATGGTGACTCCTCCCGGTGCTTGAATATAAGACCTGTAGGACCGAATTTCGGCCAGTAACTCGGCGACCGTTACGGTTTTGCCTTCTGACCCATGACGACAATCTGGGTTATGGCAATAGAGACACCGTAAGGGACATCCCTGAGTGAAAATCACATAACGTAGCCCCGGACCATCCACTGTGCCGCAAGTTTCGATCGAGTGAACCTGTCCGGTGACCACCGGAGAGGTATGGGTATAAGAGGCTTGGCTTAACATCTGTTTTACCTGTACGACCACGCTTGCCAGAGTCCGACAGCAGAGGCAGTGGGAATTCCTATCTGCCTCTATCTGAAGTTATAGGTAAACAATTTGAGGAAGTTGTGAAGAGGCGGCAGGATCGTTTGGCTCAACTGACCCTGAAGCGGGAAGCAATTCTGGAAAAAATAGAACTCATGTACTAAAATAGATTCAACGATCGCTCTGTGGCTAATGGGGGCGATCGTTTTCTCCCCCTCAGCTTTTCCCCTTTTCTATGACCACCCAACCGATTCTGCTGAAATTGGCTCAGCAGGGAGATGCCAGTGCGATTACGGCTCTGATGAATGCGGCCCTCCATGGTCAGGCCATTCGGGTCAAAGCCCAGCGGGACGATCGCTGTCTCCAGATTCTGCTAAAAGCGGCCAATCCGTTAAATCAGCATGCCTGTGTCGCCTTTATGCGGCGGGGGTTGCTGCGTCTGCGTTTAGAGACGATCGACTCCGTACGGGCCTATGCCTGGCAAACCGGCCGGGAGTTCCCCAGTTGGGTGAGCGAATTCAGCCTCGATCGGGTGCCCCTGCCCTACAGTCGCTTAAAGCCGTTGTTGTCTCTATCTCATGCCGAACTGCAAACCCTGGCCGTGGCCGGAAATGCCGATGCTCTGATGGTGTTGTTGAATCGGGCTGTGAGTCATACCGCCTGGAGTATCAAAGCTGTCTGGAAATACCGGCGGCTCTATATTTTGGTGGAGGCAGACCAGGTGCCGGCGCAAGAGTTCGCTACCCTGCTGATTGGGCGGGAGTTGATCAACCTGCCCCTGCTAGATGTAGAAATTGTTAAGCTCTATGGCCGGGCGCAGCAGCAGAAAACCGCCACCTGGGTGAAGGAGTTAAAACCCCGATCGGTGGTGGAACCGAGCCGAGAGTTGCAAACGCCAGAACTGCGGCAACTGGCTGGAGTCACTGGCGATCGCCAGGCTGCTCTGGTGTTAGAGACTCCCGCCAGTTCCCCACCCTTAGAACTGGCGGTGGTTGAACCTGCAGTGGCGGTTTCCAGGTTCCAGGCCAGGAGCGGTTCTATCCGTGACGAGGCAGATTTCCCTCCGGTGGCAGACCCCCGAATAGAAACTACTTCCCTGCCTCAGCCAGAACCCTCCCAATCAAGGGATATTTCCCAACCTTCCACCTCCCTGAAAAAAAACAGTCTGGTGGGGTTAAGGGTATTTCAGGTGGGGTTTGCGATCGTGCTGGTCGGGATGATGTATTGGGCGGTGCATTAACAGTAAAACCAGCCATAAAAAAGGGTGGGAGTATCCCACCCTTTTTGTTAATTAAAGTAAACAACCCCTACATAGCGATCAACTCCGATGGCAGGCGCTTAAACTCCAGGCGCTCATTCTCACCCACATCGACAAAGATCGTGTCGCCATCGGTAAACTCGCCCCGGAGAATGGCCTTGGCCACCTGGGTTTCCACTTCCTTTTGAATAGTGCGTTTCAGAGGTCGGGCCCCAAAGGTGGGGTCGTATCCCACTTCGGCCAGGAAGTCGATCGCCGCATCGGACAGCTTCAGCACCATCTTGCGATCGCTAAGGCGTTTGGCCAGTCGTTCGATCTGCAGCTTCACAATCTGCCGCAGTTCACTCTTCTGCAGACTGTGGAAGATGATGATCTCGTCAATCCGGTTGAGAAACTCGGGCCGGAAGTTGGTCCGCATGGCTTCCATCACCCGCGATCGCATCTCTTCGTAGCGATCGTCATCTCCAGCCAGGTCCAGAATGTACTGGGAACCGATGTTACTGGTCATGATAATCACCGAGTTTTTGAAGTCTACGGTATGGCCCTGAGCATCGGTGACCCGCCCGTCATCGAGAATTTGCAGCATGACGTTAAACACATCAGGATGGGCTTTCTCGATCTCGTCAAACAGGATCACGGCGTAGGGACGGCGGCGAATTGCTTCCGTCAGCTGGCCTCCTTCGTCGTAGCCAACGTAACCGGGAGGTGCCCCAATCAATCGGGATACGGTGTGCTTCTCCATGTACTCCGACATATCGATTCGCACCATCGCCTCTTCCGTATCAAACAGATAGGCGGCCAGGGCTTTGGCCAATTCCGTCTTACCTACCCCGGTGGGCCCCAGGAAGATAAAGCTGGCGATCGGTCGGTTGGGATCAGCTAAGCCGGCCCGCGATCGCTGGATCGCATCAGACACCGCCGTTACGGCTTCCTCCTGGCCAATCACCCGCTGGTGCAGTTCGGCTTCCAGATGCAGGAGTTTTTGCATCTCTGACTCCACCAGCTTGCTGATCGGAATCCCCGTCCACTTAGAAATGATTTCGGCAATGTCCGATTCCGTCACCTCTTCCCGCAGCAGCGACTTACCGGTCGTCTGGGTTTCTTCCAGCTTGGTTTCTGACTGTTGCAGTTGGCGATTGAGTTCGGTCAGTTTGCCGTACTTCAGCTCAGCGGCCCGGTTCAGGTCATAGTCCCGTTCAGCCTGCTGAATTTCAATATTAACCCGATCGATCTCTTCCTTCAGGTTCTGGATCTGGGTAATGATGCCCTTTTCGGCCTGCCACTGGGCACTGAAGGTGCGTTGTTCTTCCTTCAGGTCGGCCAGTTCTTTCTCCAGGCGCTCCAGTCGATCCCGGGAAGCCAGGTCGGTTTCCTTTTGCAGGGAGAGTTTTTCCATTTCCAACTGCAAAATTTTGCGATCGACTTCGTCCAGTTCTTCTGGCTTGGAGGTGATCTCCATCTTCAGTTTGGCGGCGGCTTCATCCACCAGGTCGATCGCTTTGTCCGGCAGGAAGCGATCGCTGATGTAGCGGGTCGAAAGGGTGGCGGCAGCTACCAGGGCACTGTCAGAGATTTTGACCCCATGGTGGACTTCGTAGCGCTCTTTCAGTCCCCGCAAAATTGAGATCGTGTCTTCCACGGTCGGCTGGTCTACATAGACCTGCTGAAAGCGCCGTTCTAAGGCGGCATCCTTCTCAATGTACTTGCGGTACTCATCCAGGGTGGTGGCTCCAATACAGCGCAGTTCTCCCCGGGCCAGCATGGGTTTTAGCAGGTTACCCGCATCCATGGCTCCCTGGGTCGCCCCGGCTCCAACCACGGTATGAATCTCATCAATGAACAGAATTAACTGGCCCTTAGAGTCGGTTACTTCTTTCAGTACTGCCTTCAGGCGTTCTTCAAATTCCCCGCGATACTTGGCACCGGCAATCAGGGCTCCCATATCCAGAGCAATCAGCTTCCGGTCTTTGAGGGACTGGGGCACATCCCCACTGACGATCCGCTGGGCCAATCCTTCGGCGATCGCAGTTTTACCGACCCCGGGTTCCCCAATCAGTACCGGGTTATTTTTGGTGCGACGGGACAGGATCTGAATCGTCCGGCGAATTTCATCGTCTCGCCCAATCACCGGGTCAAGTTTACCCTGACGGGCATAATCCGTCAGGTCGCGGCCGTACTTCTCTAACGCTTCGTATTTGCCTTCAGGATTTTGATCCGACACTTTCTGGCTTCCTCGAATCTGTTCAATCGTGCTCTTCAACTTCGCTTCCTCCAGGCGAAATTCGTTGAACAGCGCCTTACCAAAGCGATCGTCACTGCCATAGGCCAGCAGCAGATGCTCGACGGAAATAAAATCGTCCCCAAACTGCTTCCGAATCGCATCTGCCCGATCCAGCAGTGTGTCCAGACTGCGGCCCATATAGACAGAGCTACCGCCTCCCGATACCTTGGGCTGGCGATTGATAAAACTTTCAGTAAAGTCTCGCAGCCGTTGAACGCTAATGCCTAATTTATTGAAAACACTAACAGCAATGCCCTCCTGCTCCAGGAGTGCTTTCATCAAGTGCTCAGTCTCAATCTGCTGATGCTGGGCCTGTTTAACAATTTCTGTAGTACGAACAATCGCTTCCCAGGCTTTTTCGGTCATCTGGGACTGGTTGGGTTGCATACAATTCCCCTCCTCGCGGCTTCATAAGGACATTGTAAGGAAGGAATTGCGATCGGCGAGATCGGTGTTCCCTGCCTCAGGATGGAGTAATAGCCGTCCTGGGTAATTTTCTGCACCCTGCGGTCATGCCATCTCCTGGTTCAACGCTGTAAAGGTAACGAAAGCCGGAAGATTTAGTATTTTCATATAAATCTTCACATTAAGTTAAACCGCTATATCTGGAGTTGGGCAGGCTCCAGGAGCATCTCAGGCTCCAACCCTGGAGTCTAAAGCAAAGCCACCGGGCTTCTCCGTAATTTCCGGAGGATTTATTCTCACCCAGATGTGGTTTAAGTGTATGGCATGGGAATTGAAGATCTGATTCTGAGCCGTCGGAATCGCCCATTCAGGTGATCTAGCCAGATGAGGTTGATTTCTCCAGCATTTAGATAAGATGACTGCTACCCTCAGCAACCGTAACCCCGACTGAGTTAGTCTGGCGGCTTACTGACTGCCCTCCGTGAATTCGTTCTGTAATTTAGCTGTTTGCCTTGCTGCCTGCCAACTACCTAGCATCTGGAGTTAGACCAGCCGTGGAATCAACCCGCAGCACCGCCCAACTGATTCATTTTTTGCAGAAAGAGCTGGAAATTTCCCAACCCTCGATCGCCATGGCGTTACGCCAGAGTGAAGATGACCATGGGCCATTGCCTATGATCCTGTGGCAGTATGGCCTGGTGTCGATCGAAGAGCTAGAGCAAATTTTTGACTGGCTGGAAGAGTAATTCTTCAACGGGTCATTTTGTTTAATAACCAGAGCGCGGCAGAAATGCCAAAAAACTGAGCCAGAATTACATTCACACTGGCCTGTACCACCAGAATATCCAGGGGTTGGATAAATCTGGATGGATCTACGGTGACTAATCCTCCAACTCCCTGGTTAAACGCCTTCGCTGCCAGCAAACCGACCGTGGCCTGGGCTCCTAACAGGGATACGAAAATACCGACCACACTGGCCTGCAGCCCCATCCGCAGAATTTGCAGGGTTTCTGACTTGCGGGGACGGGCCGCCGGGTTGCCCGCCAGCTTGCGTCCGATCGGCACATAACGGAACAGGGCCCAGTACATATTGAAGCCCAGAACAAGGATGCCAGCCACGGTGACTACAACCCCAATGCCGTTAGAGGGACTGGTCTGGTTATTTGCGGAGGCACCACTGAGGGCACTGGCAAATAACAAGATGATACTCGAAATCACGGTCAGGACGAGCTGAACCCAAAAGCTGATCCAGCCTGTGAGGCGAAAGGTCTTGGCAATTTCTTGTAAGTTAGGTGGCGACGAAGAACCTGACCGTTCGAGCATAGAAGTTTATAAATTCTTCCTTTAGAATAACTTGTTGATTGACCAAGATCCCGAGATTTAATCGGGTTTGGCCCCTCCCAACTTTCCCATACTAATACTCGATCGGACCTTATAAAGCTGGCTTCTGGTAATTAACCTGAAGGAATCGCCAGAAGCCGAGATTTCCTTTTAGGATCGGCCTGTTCATCAGCAGTTGCCAGATCCGACCCCCGAATAGTCTGGTAAGCATGGTTTGAGTTTCCAGTTTTACCTCCCTACCGCTTGAGTTCGTTCATGTCAGATACTTCTCTCTCTCCCAATGTCGGTACAGAATTGCCCCCCCTGCGAGTTCTGATCGTTGAAGACGATCCGATGATGCAACTGGGCTTGGAACAATCCCTGGAAGATTATCCTCAGTTAACGATCGTGGGTCAGGCCGCCGATGGTTATCTTGCTGTTGAAGCTGCTCTGAATCTCAAACCCGATGTGATTGTGATGGATATCGGGTTACCCCGGCTGGATGGAATTGCGGCTACTCAGCAGATTAAAGCTGCCCTGCCGGAGGTGCGGATTGTCATGCTGACTTCCCATACCACGGAGACAGAAGTGATCGCGGCCCTTTCCAGTGGAGCCGATGCCTACTGTATTAAGGGCACCAATGTCGATCGCCTGCTGGCCGCGATTTCTGCTGCTCAAGAAGGGGCGACCTACCTCGACCCGCAAATTGCCCGGCGTGTCATCGAGCATCTCAAGCCCCCCACCCCTAACAATAATATTGGCCACCTCTCGCAACGGGAACTGGAAGTTTTAAAGCTAATGGTAGAAGGCTACAGCAACCCAGAAATTGCGTCGGCTCTGTATCTCAGTCCCAATACAGTCAAAACTCACATTCGGGGCATTATGAACAAACTGGCTGTAGATGACCGGGTTCAGGCGGCGGTGGTGGCCCTGCGAGCAGGGTTAGTCTGACCCGAAAACGGGCGATCGAATTGTTCAGTCAGTTCGAGCGGATTCACCTATGATATAAAAGCTTTTGCTTCCCCCACAAAGTTGGTAAGTCTCCAACTGTTTCTTGAGGCTGAAGTATCCATTAACTTACCTCCCTAAAATCATAGGATAAGTAATTATGCTGCCAGAGTGTTTCAGGTAATCACCTGTACTGTCTTATATCAGGTTCTGGCGGTTGTAAGGATTAACCGGCCCAGTTGCAAGACCTGAACCGCTTTTACATCAGCTCTTTGTAGATTGGCCCATCAACCATTTCTGCACCGGGAACATAAATCTAGAAATTATCTTCTACAAAGCTAATTTAATGCTTTAGGTTGATGTCAGGTACCGGGGTGAAATTGTTAAGTTTGACATGATGAGTGTAATTGCCCTGCATTCATAGCCAATCGAGTGAACTGATTTGTCATTGCCTGGATGGGAAAAATGAAATTTGACGATATCTATCAGTTTTTTCAAGCACCACCACCGTTCTATCTGAACAAAGAACTGGCTGTGTGCTATGTCCTCGCGGTGCTATCGCGGGGTGATTCCTACGGGACGGAGTTAATCCAGCTCTTAGAAACTGAGTATCCGACCTACCGCCTCTCCGATACCGTCCTCTACAGTGCCCTGAAGTTTCTGGAAGATGAGGAAATTATTGAAGGGTACTGGAAGAAAGTTGAAGGGCGGGGCCGTCCTCGTCGCATGTACCAAATTCGGGCCAAGGCCAACCAGCAAGCCCAGGAACTGACCCGTCTCTGGTACGACTACGTAAGAAACCATCATGGTATGCCTCAGTCTAACGGCGTGGTATCCGGCAGTAGTAGCTAAAACGTATAGTTCACCGCGATTGGGATCGTCAGACTCTTGATTCTGTGATTCGTCAGTATGGGTCAGGCAATCAATCTTGGGTTTTCGGCTGAGATGGGTAGGTTGATTCAATAGCGCCAGTGTCTTGGAGCTCTGGCGCTTCCGCTCGAATCACGATGTTTGCGGCAGGGGTGCCGTCTCTGGTTTACTGAACTTAAATCCCTGGTAAACCACTTCAATAGAACGGCACGCATGGATATTTCTACACTGTCATCAACGTTTTTCCTGACCCTGCTTCTGGCGATCGGCCTGTTTTTCTTTATTCGGGCCTCGGTCAAAGATCGGACTGAAGTCGTAACGTTGGTGTCTGAGCAACCTCAAGACTTTGTTCTGGAAGAGTTGCAGCAATATTTTACCCAGCGGGCCTACCGGGTTATTAGCGTAGATGCGCCGCAACAGCAGGTTGTGTTTGAGGGAGTCGTGCAACCTAGTTTGTTTCTGGCCATTTTTCTGAGCCTGCTGATGGCCGTTGGTATCGGGTGTCTGGTATTGGTGCTGGCGATTATTTTTCCGGGTTGGACTCCTGTTTTCTCAGGCTTACTGCTCCTGTCTCCCCTGGCCGGATTATTTTACTGGCGGGGGGCAAAAAGACCCGAAAAAGTCACCCTTAAGGTTGAACCCTCCTCTGAAGAATCCGGGCATCAGAGCAAATTAACTGTGACAGCCCACCGGGATGAAGTTATTCAGTTACGGCAATCCTTATCCCTGCGATCGCTAGATTAGCGCTAGCAACGACCCGCTCCAATAAACTTTGAACCCCTACCCAAGGACAGAACTCAGGTAGGGGTTCAAATATTAAGCAAACCTTTAACTGGACTGGTACGAAACCAAAACCATGGACAATCTTGTTGTTCAGAGGATGTCACTGGAGCCAGTGGAAAGTCTTCAGGGGTTCTAGCGGCTGCGCGATGCAACAGCTAGCTCTTCCTGATCCTCGTCTTCTGACAATCTTAGACTTGGGAACAAGAAATGATTTTCTTCCACGTACTGTGCACCGAACAGACCCTTCTCTGCCCAAAAGTATCTGTCCGTAGTATGCTCATTGCGCTTTACCAGTAACAGAGCAGGAGGCACAATCCCCTCAGCGTGAATAAATTTACGAGCTGCTGTGACGGGCTTATCTTCTCCACACTCAATGCTGAACTGAGGCACGTTCTCAAGAATTCTCCGACCCTCCTGCCGACGACGGCTTTTGCGCTTGCGTCTCCTTGCCAAACCCGTTACCCCCTTTTTTTAGCGAACAACTTGTAGTGATCGTTACAAAATCCGTCGCAAGTATATCGACTTGGGGCGAAAATTTCAACTTCTTTTAATCCATTGATACAAAGATTAAATCAAACTGGAGAAAGAGGTTAATTTGCCCGGAACGATTTACTTCCTCTGGTTGGTGTACTTCTTCAGGTATAGCGAACGTAGAATCAAACCGCCTCCGCCAATTTTATGAGAAACCTCCGATTAAAGTCCGTTGTAGCAATCTTTAGACGGTTTTGAGCTCGTTTAATTGGGCTAAGGATTCCCGCCTATACCGAGGCTTCAGCCCGATCGCTGGAGTCGGGGACAATCTGAGAGTACGTCAAGAACTGTGTAGGGCGGTCGAGAAAAGATGTTACATTCATTCACCTTTGCGACAAGATGGAAGGGAAGCGGGATCATAGTGTTTAGATGCAGGCAGGTCAATTGATGATGCCCACCAGTTCAGAATTTGTGGCCCTCTGTCGGGCCCAAATTGCGCTCCTAACCCAGGGGTTGGGAGCATCCCTGAGTGTGGTTTATCTGACTCAAGACCTGGTGAATGGAGCGGAAACCCAGCTAGTACCGATCGCGGCCTATCCTGAGTCTGCACCAGACTGGCAAACGGGTCCTCGATCAACGGCGGTATTGGGGCCTATTCTTTGTTTGCCTGCCACTCCGACGGTGTCAAATCTGGCCTCGGTGATGCCCGAAATTCTGGCTTCGGTGGATGCCCAATTGGCTCAGGAGCCAGCGCTATCAGCTCCACCCTCAGAACCAGCACCCGATCCGACGCTGCTAGAGTTGCCAGGCACCCTGGTGGCCCAACGCCAGCTGGTGTTGCCCCTGGTGCATGAAACGGTGGTGTTGGGGTTGCTGGTGACCGAGCGTAACGATCGCGCCTGGAACGAGTGGGAGCAATCTCAGATCCAGCAGATTGTCCATACTCTGACCATCGCCTGTGTGCTGGATCAGCGCTATCAATGGTTAGACAATGAGCGGCATCAATTTCAACGACAGCAGGCCCAGCAGCATGACCTGTTGGATAATCTATTACACCAGTTTCGTAACTCGCTGACGGCGTTACAAACCTTTGGCAAGTTAATTCTGCGCCGGATTAAGCCAGAGGATGCCAACCATGATGTGGCCGATAGCTTAGTCCGGGAAGCCGCCCGTCTGCGAGAATTGTCGCAACAACTGGAAGCGGCGGTGCGCCAAACAGAAGGGGCTATTCCTCCGCCTCTGGCCCTTCCGGCTGCGGTTTTACCAGGGCAGGCTACAACCCCTGAAGATGAGCCGTCTCCCCGGCCCCTACCCCTGTTACCTGCCGGACTCCAGACGAGTGATCTCCTGCCGATCGCCCCCTGTGACTTGTTAGAGATTTTAGACCCCTTACTCCATGCGGCCTGGACTATCGCTACCGAACAAAATCTGAGACTGGAGTCAGACCTGCCTGCCAGTTTGCCGCGAATCTGGGCCAACCCCCAGGCGCTGCGGGAAGTTTTGAACAACCTGATCGAAAATGCGTTGAAGTATACTCCTGCCGGTGGTTGGATCATTGTGCGGGCCGAAGTCCTGCCGGCTCCGGCCCTGGAAACCCCTCAACTGGAAATTTCGGTCACGGATACGGGCAGTGGGATTCCCCCCCAGGATCTGCCCCATATTTTTGAGCGACGCTATCGGGGGGTCCAGGCTCAGACCGCGATTCCCGGTAGCGGATTAGGGCTGGCGATCGCCCGTACCCTGATTGAGCAAATGCATGGCGAAATTGAAGTGATCAGTCCGGCTCGGAGCGTTGATCTGGCCCGCTTAACAGGGTTGCCGTCCGATCATCCAGGGGGCACCACATTACTGGTCAGACTGGCAATCGATACAACAAAAAGTTCAAATCTGCCAGCACTTTGATGCTTTATGAACAATTCTTGAGTTAACCTTACATTAATTTAGAACATGAACGTCCTGTAGTGGTCCCTTAGCAGCCAGAAGGAGTTGCAAGTGAACGCAGCCGAGCGGGCAAACAGTGTAGAATTCGCCAGCAAGATTGCTGCCGTCGTCAATTTGTTCAAGGCAGAGTTTCCTGCGGCCCGGGCCGATCTGAAACCCTGGGTGAATGACGCTGATACCCGCGAGCTGGTAGATCCAGATTCGATCGACATTGGCTTTCATTTTCCCGGTCGATCGCGGCTCTTCCAGAGTCGGAGTTTGCTGGTGCAGATTCGCTTCCATCAAGATGGGCTGACCGGAGAACGCAGGGCGATCGGCATTGAAGTGGCTGGGTTTGACCACCGGGGCAAACAATGGCGGCTTTCAACGGTACAGGATTGGGCATTTGAAGGGAGCTGTTATCCGTTGCCGGAGGGGGGCGAGAAGCTAAAAGCCTTCTTGCGGGAAGTTCTGGCGTTGTTTAATTAGGGCGTGGCTACCTGCAAGATGTGAACCTCAGGCCAGGTCGGGTCGGGACTGCAAAATTCCCTGAGCAGGAGCATAGAGGAAGTACGGAATCCCTCTAAAATCAGGAAATGCAACATCAATCGTCCGTCCCCAAAATCCCCGCTTCTGCCTGGAGTCGCCCGATCGGTCTGGGTTGGGAGAAGCCCTACACTGTCCGCTATACCAGTAACCTGGATGATGGCCCTTTTCATGGCATGCCCCTGGGTGGTTTTGGAGCCGGCTGCATTGGTCGATCGCACCAGGGCGAGTTTAACCTCTGGCACCTGGACGGAGGGGAGCATGTATTTCAGACGGTTCCCGCCTGTCAGTTCAGTGTGTTTGAGCAGGCAGGCTCGACCCGTCAGACCTATGCCCTCTCGACGGCCGCTCCAGAGGATGGCAGCCTTGCCACCTGGGATTGGTATCCTGCTCAGTCGGCCTCGACTGCTGACACCGGGACTTACCATGCCCTGTACCCCCGCAGCTGGTTTGTCTATGAAAATGTCTTTCAGGCCCAGCTGAGTTGTGAGCAGTTTTCCCCCATCTGGGCCGACTCTTACCAGGAAAGTAGCTACCCGGTGGCGGTGTTTCTCTGGACGGCCCACAACCCGACGGATCAGCCCCTCACCCTGAGCCTTATGCTGACCTGGCAAAACATGGTGGGGTGGTTTACCAATGCCCTGCGATCGCCGGAGGTGAAGGTGAGGGATGACGGTAGCCCGGTCTATGAGTATCAACCGAAGCTGGGCCAGAGTCAGGGTAACTTCAATAGCCTGACGGGGGATGAACACCGCCTGGGTATCGTGATGGGGCGGGCCCAGGGGGTAAAAGTGAAGGAACCCGCTTCCCTGGCAGAACCCGATTACCTGCTCCCCGAACCGGCGGAAGGAGATGGCCAATGGGCCATTGCTACCCAGCTCAATCCCTACCTCTACGAAGTCTTTTACCACACCCGCTGGAACCCGGCGGGGGATGGCTCTGACCTCTGGCAAAGCTTCAGCCAGGACGGGTCCTTAGCCAACCTGGATGATGAGCGCTGGGCCACGGATCAGGAACAACTGGGGGCGGCGATCGCCGTTCGTTTTACCCTGAAACCGGGGCAGACCCGCCAGATCCCGTTTATTTTAAGCTGGGATTTGCCGGTGACGGAGTTTGCCCAGGGGATTGAATATTTTCGCCGGTATACCGACTTTTTTGGTCGTTCGGGGCAAAATGCCTGGACGATCGCCCGTACTGCTCTAAAGCATTACCCCACCTGGCAGGACAAGATCCAGACCTGGCAACAACCGATTCTGGAACGCTCCGATCTGCCCGACTGGTTCAAGCTGGCGCTATTTAATGAGCTATATAACCTGGCCGATGGCGGTACCCTCTGGAGTGCGGCAGATGAGCGAGATCCGGTGGGTCAGTTTGCTGTACTGGAATGTATCGACTATCGCTGGTACGAGAGCCTGGATGTGCGGCTCTATGCCTCCTTTGCCCTGCTAATGCTGTTTCCCAGGCTAGAAAAATCAGTCATGCGGGCCTTTGCCAGAGCGATTCCGGCTCAGGATGAACGTACCCGGGTAATTGGCTACTACTACACGATCGGGGCCGAAAGTCCCCAGGCAGTTCGCAAAGTGGCGGGGGCGACTCCCCACGATCTGGGGGCTCCCAATGAGCATGTCTGGGAAAAGACCAACTACACCAGTTATCAAGACTGCAACCTGTGGAAAGACCTGCCCTGTGATTTTGTCCTGCAAGTCTATCGAGACTACCTGCTGACCGGAGCCAAAGACACAGAATTTTTGGCGGAATGCTGGTCAGCCATCGCCCAGACCCTGTCCTACCTCAAGACCTTCGATCACGATGGGGATGGCATTCCCGAAAACGCCGGGGCTCCCGACCAGACCTTTGATGACTGGCGATTGCAGGGGGTGAGCGCCTACTGTGGTGGGTTGTGGATTGCCGCCCTGGAAGCGGCGATCGCGATCGGGCAGGTTTTACTGAAATCCGAATATACCGATCTGGTTCCGGCTCCGGCGGAGGTTCTGCCCCAGTTCCAGAGCTGGTTAACCCAGTCTCGCCCGCTCTACCAGGAAAAACTCTGGAACGGAGCCTATTACCGCTTAGACAGTGACAGTGGTTCCGATATTGTCATGGCAGACCAGCTCTGTGGACAATTTTATGCCCGTCTGTTGGGGTTGCCCGATGTGGTGCCGATGGCCTGCGCCCAGACTGCTGCCCAGACTATCTACGACACCTGTTTCGTCAAATTTAACCAGTATCTCGCCTCCGGGGCTTTGCAGGCTCAGACCTTTACCTCGGTACAGCAGGCCCGGGTGGCCGAGCAACAGGCTACCGTTGCGACATCCACGGCAGCGCAAGTGGTACCTCCCAGGCAATGGGTGGCGATCGGGGCAGCCAATGGGGTGAAGCCCGATGGAGTCCCCGAAAACCCTAACTCTACCCATCCGCTAGAAGTCTGGATCGGGATTAATTTTGGTCTGGCCGCCTTTCTGGTACAGATGGGGATGATTGACCAGGCGATGGAAATCACTGGAGCTGTAGTACAACAGATTTACGACAACGGTCTGCAATTTCGCACTCCCGAAGCCATTACTGCCAGTGGCACCTTCCGGGCCTGTCATTACCTGCGGGCACCGGCGATCTGGGCCATCTATCATGCCCTTACAGCCTCAAGCGGCCAGGATGAGTAGTGCTGCCGTTGGGGGCGCAGGGTGGTGCGCCCCTGGTAGAGAGCTATAAAACCCGCAGCGTACTGGCGATCGTTTTTACCACATCCATCGTCCGGATCTCGTTCAGGGCGGCATGGAAATTGCCCTCCCGGACATCATGGGTGACTACGACAATTTCTGCGTCGCCGTCCCGAAAACCGGTCTGCACGACGGATTCCAGACTGACATCGTGGCTACCAAAGCAGGTGCCCAGCTTACCAATCACCCCAGGGTAATCGCGGGTTAAAAAGCGAGCATAAAACCGAGTCACCAACTCTGCCATTGGTGCGATCGCACAGTAGGTCTGGTGGGAACAGGCCAGGAGGGGGTCGAGCAGCGGGGTGCCGTCGGCCTGGGTGACACTGCCCCGCCCGACCTTGAGCAGAGCGGCGATGTTCAAAATATCTGAAACCACGGCGCTGGCGGTGGGCCCTGATCCGGCCCCGGGGCCAAAGAACATCACCTGACCGATCGGGTCGCCCTCAATCAGAATGGCGTTATACACATTGTTCACACTGGCCAGGGGGTGGGCTTTCGGTACGAGGGTGGGATGAACTCTCACCTGCAACTGTTCTGGTGTCTGGCTTTCAGTCTGAGAATTGCGTTTGGCTACGGCCAGCAGCTTGATCACAAAGCCCAGTTTCTCGGCGTAGGCAATATCTGCAGCACTGACCTGACGAATTCCCTCACAGTGAACTTCGGGTAACTTAATTCGCCCACCAAAGGCGAGGGAAGCCAGAATGGAGATTTTGTCCGCTGCATCCAGGCCATCGACATCGGCGGTAGGATCGGCTTCGGCATAGCCCAACCGTTGGGCATCGGCCAGCACATCGGCAAAATCAGCCCCTTCCTGCTGCATCCGAGTCAGGATGTAGTTGGTGGTGCCGTTGACAATGCCGGTGACGGTATGAATCCGGTTGGCGCAGAGGGATTGTTTCAGGGGTTCAATCACCGGGATTCCGCCCCCCACCGCTGCCTCCAGCAGGACATAGACCCCGGCGGCTTCCGCTGCGGTAAAAATTTCGGCTCCAAATCGGGCGATCGCCGCCTTATTGGCCGTCACCACATGCTTGCCATGGGCAATTGCTTTGAGAATCAGGGAGCGGGCCGGTTCCAGGCCACCCATCACCTCTACCACAATATCCACATCAGGGTCGGTGACGATCGCCTCCAGGTCGGTGGTCAGTCGTTCCACGGGCAGGTCAACCGGACGGGGTTTGTCGAGTGATCGTACTCCCACCCGATGAATCTCTAGTTCCTGCACCAGGGCATGACGCTGGCCCGGATCTTGCAGAATCTGTACCGTCCCCGCACCGACGGTTCCCAACCCCAACAGCCCAATTTTGAACGCCACAGTCTCTTCCACTCAATAACAATCCATTCCCACCATTGTAAAAGCCCCCCGCCCCCAAATTGCTGATCCTCTGTTCCGCCCGGTTGATTTCTCTTAATCTCCAGTTGTCTCTTCCCTCTTCCACCCTGGGCAGCAATCGATAGAATGAAACAGTAGCGTTTGGTCATTTCTCCTATCGAAACGGTTTTCGGCAATCTTCAGGGGCTTAAGACAAGTCAGCTCAAGCAATTACAACGGCTGTATCACCAGCGCCTACCGGGCGATCGGATCACTACTTCCGAATTTGCCCAGCGTCTGGCTGCAATCAGCACAGAATTAAATCAGCCCATCTGTGCCTATATCAACCGCCGGGGTCAGGTGATTCGGGTTGGGGTCGGGGGGCCACGGCAAACCCAGATTCCCCCTCTCGAATTGCCCCGTTACGGTGCAGAGCGGCTCAGTGGGATTCGTTGTATTGCCACCCAACTCAAGCTAGAACCTCCGGGGGAAGCATCTTTAAATGCGATGGCGATGCAGCGGCTAGATGTGCTGGTGGTGCTGACCCTTTCTGGGGGTGGGTTTGAGCGGCGGGGTGGGGGTGCTACGGGCTATGTCCGGGAAGCTTACCTGGCCCACCTGATTCCCCATCCGGAAACGGCCTGGACGGTGTCTCCGGCGATCAGCCTGGATGTACTGACCAATCAAGATTTTCTCAGCCTGGTGGAAGGGTTGGAGGAAGAGTTTCGGCGGGAGTATATTGCCCGTCAGGTGGATCGCGACCATGATCAGGTTCTGGTTGTCGGCCTGATGACCGAAAATTTGTCTCCCCAGCGGTTTCAAGATGGTCTGGCCGAACTGGCCCGACTGGTGGAAACTGCCGGCGGCGAGGTGTTACAAACTCTGAAGCAGAAGCGACCCCGGCCCCATCCGCAGACCGTGGTGGGGGAAGGCAAGGTGCAGGAAATTGCCCTGGCGGCCCAGACCGTAGGGGCGAATCTGGTGGTGTTCGATCGGGATCTGTCCCCGGCTCAGGTACGCAATCTGGAGACTCAGATTGGAATTCGCGTGGTCGATCGCACCGAGGTGATTTTAGATATCTTTGCTCAGCGGGCCCGCTCTGGAGCCGGCAAACTGCAGGTAGAACTGGCCCAGCTAGAATATATGCTGCCCCGCCTGGCCGGGCGGGGGCAGGCGATGTCCCGCCTGGGGGGCGGTATTGGCACCCGCGGGCCGGGGGAAACGAAATTGGAAACCGAGCGGCGATCGATCCAACGGCGAATTTCGCGCTTGCAGCAGGAAGTCAACCAGCTCCAGGCGCACCGGGCGCGCCTGCGGCAGCGGCGGCAACATCGGGAAGTCCCCTCGGTGGCTGTGGTGGGCTATACCAACGCCGGTAAGTCTACCCTGTTAAATGTGTTGACCAACGCCGAGGTCTATACCGCAGACCAGCTATTTGCCACCCTTGACCCCACAACCCGCCGCCTGGTTGTACCCGATGCTTTGACCGAAGAACCCCAGCCGATTCTGCTGACGGACACGGTAGGTTTTATTCATGAGTTACCCCCTTCCCTGATGGATGCCTTTCGGGCCACCCTGGAAGAAGTGACGGAGGCCGATGCTCTCTTGCATGTGGTCGATCTCTCCCATCCGGCCTGGCAGAGCCAGATTCGGGCTGTGATGACGATTCTTTCAGAAATGCCAATTACGCCGGGGCCAGCCCTGTTGGCGTTCAATAAAATTGATCAGATTGACGGCGATCGACTGGCTCTGGCTAAGGAAGAGCATCCCCAGGCCATCTTTATTTCTGCCAGCGATCGACTGGGGCTAGAAACCCTGCGACGGCGGTTGGGGCAACTGGTGCATTATGTCTCATCCAGTTGAGTTCACTCCGCCAAATTTGAGGCTCCTGAAGTTACCGTTCTCCGGTGACAATATAGGCGACCCGTTTGCCAATATTGGTGGCATGGTCGGCCATCCGTTCTAAATGGCGGATCACCAGAATCATCAGGACAATCGGTTCTACAATCCCAGGTACATCCCGTTGCTGGGCCAGCTCTTTATAGAGCATTTCATAGTCCAGATCGACGGCATCGTCTTTGATCTTGATAGCCAGTCCGGTTTCAGCGTCCAGATCCGATAGGGAGGCCAGGCTCATGGCCAGCATAGCCCGACAGCGATCGCACATCAGGCGCATTCGCTCCATAGCGGGCGAGGGCGGGTAAATAAATAACTGAACGGCAATTTCGCCCAGATCTTCGGCATAATCGCCAATCCGTTCCAGATCTCGCACCAGTTGCATAATCGCGCTGAGCAGGCGTAAATCTTGAGCTACCGGAGCTTGCAGGGCAATCAGGCTGACGCAGTCATGCTCGATCTGGCGATACAAAATGTCAATTTGATCATCCTGGGTAGCGATCAGGGCGGGGGCCTCTAAATTGCGATCGAACAGAGCTTGCCGCGCCATCCAGAAGGAATTTTCCACCAGCGCCCCCATCCGTAGCACATCTCGTTGCAGGCGACGGATCTGGCGATCAAAGTTAGTGCGAATGAGCCGTGGACTTTCCAAAGCAGTAACCACCTATACAAGGTGTAGACGCAAACCTGTAATTTTTTAAGGAAAAAACAGGGAAGATACAATTCACTCAGTATAACCAGGCTTGGCAGAATCGGCAGTAGTCCCTACCACACTTACCCCTGTCTTGAATTGGTCAACTATCATAGAACCCAGGCTCCTGGCATCCAGGAAGCGTTAGTATGGTCTTCTTTCTCCCGTTGTCACCCATGTCTGATGTTGCTGACCTGCCCCTGCTCTTTACCCAGCTACAACAACGCTATCCGGCTGCCAGCCTGATCACTGAGTTGCTCCAGGCCGATGCCGATCGGGCGATCGTTCGGGCCCTGGTACAGGTGGGAGGAATCACTCTGGTGACCAGTATGGCTACGGCTGCCAGCGTTGAACAGGCGGAAGACCGGGCCAGGTTTCGGGTGCTGGAACTGTTAGGAATCCGTCCTGGAGTGGTCGGTTTACCGGCACTCAGTCAGCCGTTTTCGTCCCGCGAACCCCTGCCTCCCCTACCATCTTTGGCAACTCCAGAGGTGGCCTATCCCCTGCCGACTCCCAATTCTGAGCCAGTATCTCTCCCCCTGTCTAACCCAGAATATTCCTTCTCTAAACCCTTGATGCCTACTCCGGTTTCTCTCCCAGAGCCAGAAGAGGTGGCTGCGATTGAACCGATCGCTCCGGCCGACCCGGAGTTAGAGACTGGAGTAGAACCCGAAGCACCAGAATTGGATGATGGGCCAGGTCTGTCGCCTCCGCCTCCTAAACCACGACGGGCTGCTAACCGTAAAGAAGCTCCACCGGAAGTCTCTGTAACCACAGATATTCCAGAGGAGCCAGCCTCCGTTCAGGTTGATGTGCTTGACCTGACAGAACTGATTGTGCAAATTGATCAGGAAATGGCTCGGGTCAGCTGGACTAAAGAAGAAGGGCGCAACTACCTGAAACGCACCTACGGCAAACGGTCGCGTCAGCAATTAACCGACGACGAATTGCATGATTTTTTGATCTATCTCAAAACCCTTCCTACTCCCGTAGAAGTTCCCTTTGGTTAGGGTAGGATTACAGATTTCAAGGGAATTTGGGTCAGGGCCAGTTTGACTTAACTTGTCCTGCTGGAACCTTAACAGGTGGCTTAACTGGCCCTGACCGCAAGATCCTTATTTCACTACGGCCGGACGGACCGCTGAAGGACGGCGATCGATCACCTGGTCAATCACCCCATACTCGACGGATTCTTCTGCAGACATAAAGAAGTCACGCTCGGTATCTTCCTGAATCCGCTCCAGGGGTTGACCGGTATGCTCTGCCAGCAGATTGTTGAGCCGTTGCTTGTGGTAAAGAATTTCTTTGGCCTGAATTTCGATATCGGTGGCCTGGCCCTGGGCTCCGCCCAGGGGTTGGTGGATCATGATGCGGGAGTGGGGCAGGCTCATCCGTTTGCCTTTGGTACCGGCACTCAGCAAAAAGGCTCCCATGCTGGCTGCCAGCCCAACGCAGATGGTAGAAACATCCGGCCGAATATGCTTCATCGTGTCATAGATGCCCATTCCAGCAGTCACCGAGCCACCGGGAGAATTGATATAGAGGTAAATATCTTTATCCGGGTCTTCGGCATCCAGAAACAATAACTGGGCAACCACCAGGTTAGCCAGTTCTGCGTCAACCTGCTGTCCCAGGAAAACTATCCGCTCTCGGAGCAGACGAGAGTAGATGTCAAAGGCACGTTCGCCGCGACCAGACTGTTCAATAACGGTAGGAATCATGGGCTTCGTCGGCTCGAAATAATTTTTTCTATTCTACCGACTCCGCCTCCGACATGGATGGTTCGCTGCGGTTGGGTTTTCAACACAAAAAAAGGCCGTGAAGGTAGGATGGTTCCCTCCACGGCCGCTCAATTCGCTGCAACGACTACCTGGCCAGGAGCGACTGGTACTCTGTCTCTAAAGCCTGATAGGCCATAGCAACGGTGTTTTCCAGCCCTTGCAGACGAGCCAGTTCCGTAGTCCGGTTGATTTCGTGGGACTCTTTTTGTTTGACCAGATTATTCAGTTCGGCTTTGCGCCCCTGAATATCGTCTTTCATCCGCTTGATCACTTCCCGTTCGTAGGCATCAAAGCATTCCTGCACCGCGCTATAAATTGGCTGCCATTGTTCTTGAGCCATCTGGGGCAGGTATTTCACCAGTTCCTGTTTGGTCATCTGGACAATTTGCTGACGGGCATCGTTTTCCTGCAAGGCGCTGACCAAGCAAATCCCGCAGATGGCTAAAACTATCCCCACCACATTCATCTTCGGCAGGTAAGCCTGACACATCTTGTCGGTGGCCCAGTCGGAAAAATCGTCATCGCGTTCGATCTCGATCGCGATCGAAATGCGGGGGCGGAAGGTTGGCCCCGCGAGTTTCTCGCTGATCTGATCAGTCACTTGAATATAAAAAGCTCCATACTTTTCAGCGCTGGCTGAAAACTGGTTGAAGGTAGCGGTCAGTTCTTTTTGAGCGGTCAGAGTCCAGGCACAGAATTTGTCATTGACATACTGCAGCAATGCCTGCTCAATCGCCTGATCAAACTCTTCCCGCTGGCGTTCATTTGAGAAACGGCGTTCACCGAGGAAGTCAAAAAACCGGCGTTCCTCTTCGGGCTGATAGCGGAGAAAGTCTTGTTCGAAGGTATATTCCAGCCTGAGGATGTAGGTTTTGAAGGAGTCAGCAATAGCGCGAGCTTTGCGATCGCGCAGGGTGCGGATTTCATCGCGAAACTCATGCTGAATATTGTTTAACTGGGTGAACTGGGGTTCGACGGAGGCAATCCGCTGTTTCAGTTCTTCCAGGTTTTGCTCCAGCAATAGAATCCGCCGGGCCACCGCTTCCCGCACCCGTTTCTGGGTCTGACGGGCCAGAGTACGAGCCTGCTGCAGTTCGGAGATGGCTTGTTCCTGGGTGAGGAAGATGTTCAGAGCCTGGACAAATTCACCGAAGCCCGTTCCCGCCAGATCAGCGTTCGGGTCTTTGATCCGCCGCCGCAGGGCACTGATCGCAGAAATTTCAAACACCCGCTTGTCGTAAACATCCACGCCATCCACCTGGCAATATTCGGCTAGGTTCGCCCGAAACACCTTGCGCAGTTTAGCCTCGGCTTCTGCTAACTCTTCGGTATTGTCGGGGTCAATCAGACCTTTTTTGACCTGATCCCAGGCATTGACCAGAAAGAATACCGACAACCCCCGGTCTTTGATGTAATTTTCCAGGTAGCGGCGTTCGGCCAGGGTGCAGGGTTGGGAAGCCCGCAGGACAAACAAAATCGCATGACAGTTGTGAATGTAGCCAAGGGATAGCTCATTTCGGGCTTCGGTGTCGTTGAGGCCGGGGCTATCGACGATTTCTACCCCTTTTCCTAGTAAAGCCAGGGGGTACTCGATCACCGCATGGCTGACCTCAGGGAATGCCTGTTCCTGCTTCTGCTCGAGTTTGTTAGCTGCTTCCGGCTCGATCGTATAGCGTTGCTTGAAGCTCTTGAAGTCAATCCGCTCTGGAGGTTTGCCATCCCGGAAGTAGATCGTCACTTTCTTTTCCGGGCCGTACTTGAGGATGGTGAGCAGGGCCGTACAGGGGTTGACGTCACTGGGCAGCAGGTTTTCCCCAATCAGGGCATTCAGAAACGTACTCTTACCCCGCTTCATATCTCCCAACACCAGCAAGCGAAATACCCCCTGCCGCAGGTTTTTGCTGGCGGTGACAATGTCTTCGATTTCCCGTTCCAGTTCCAGCTTGCCAGACGCTTTTTCGCCATCGAATTCTGATTGAGTCAGAGTTTCAGCGATCGTACTGAGCTGGTCTGCCATCCGCTGCCGGGTTCGGACAACCCGATCCAGGCGATTGAGAAAATTAGCGGGTCTAACGCTGTCGCTCATAAAAGTGGGAGGGCAACTCTTCTGGCTGCTGGAACTGGCAATCAGGATCAGAATTTTTATAGAGCAGAGGTGGGGACGGCAGATTGAGCTGACTTAACCAGCTAAAAGCGATTGATACTCCGTTTCCAGGGCCTGACAGGCCGTAGTAATAGTGTTTTCCAATCCTTGCAGGCGGGCCAGTTCCGTAGTCCGGTTGATTTCGTGGGACTCTTTTTGTTTGACCAGATTATTCAGTTCGGCTTTGCGCCCCTGAATATCCTCATTCACCCGCTTGATTACTTCCCGTTCGTAGGTATCAAAGCATTCCTGCACAGCGCTATAAATCGGTTGCCATTGTTCTTGAGCCACCTGGGGCAGGTGCTTCACCAGTTCTTTTTTAATCATCTGGGCAAACTGCTGACGGGCATAGTTGGCCTGCAGGGCACCGATTCCTAGCCCGGCAATAATAATCCCGAAGGGGCCGAGAATTGATCCAAAGATAATGGCTAACCCTGCCGTTGCAAAGAAGTTCAGCAAAATACTCTTGAAGTCAAACCCGGAGAAGGCTAAAACCGCCCCTACCACATTTCCCGTTGCCAGGGAAAACAGGCCCATGGCCCACTTAGCCCAACCGGGAGAATCATCATCGGTGTCGATCGAGGTGCGGGGATGAAAGGGTTGTCCGGTCAGTTTTTCGCTCATCTGATCCGTGACTTTGACATAGGAAGCCCCATACTTCTCAGCACTGGCGGACAGGTCTTTAAACGCGGTTTCAAGTTCTTTCTCGGCGGTGCGAGTCCAGGCAAAAAACTTGTCATTCACATACTGCTCGAAGGCCAGCTGGGTGAGGCGATTAAAATCTTCCCGCTGACGTTCGCTAAAGAAGTCGAAGAATTGCAGTTCGCTGGGCTGGTAATGAATAAAGTCCTGCTCGAAGGTATGCTCCAGGTTGAGCACGTAGGTTTTGAAGGAATCGGCAATGCCCCGGGCTTTGCGATCGCGCATGGTGCGAATTTCATCGCGAAACTCATCCCGGATGTCATTGAGTTGAGTAAACTGGGGCTCGACGGAGTCAATCCGTTGTTTTAGTTCTTCCAGGTTTTGCTCCAGCAAGGGAATCCGGCGGGCCACCGCTTCCCTGACTCGCTTGTGGGCCTGCCGACCCAGAGTACGGGCCTGCCGCAGTTCGGAGATGGCTCGCTCCTGGGTCAAGAAGACATTCAAAGCCTGGATAAATTCACCAAAGCCCGTTCCTTCTAAAGAGGCGTTCGGCTCTTTAATCCGGCGACGCAGGGCGTTGATGGCAGAAATCTCAAACACCCGCTCATCGTAAACATCCACTCCATCCACCTGACAGTACTCCGCCAGGTTGGCCCGAAACACCTTACGCAATTTGGTTTCGGCCTCTTCCAGTTCCTCGGGGTCATCGGGGTCAATCAACCCTTCCTTGATTTGATCCCAGGCATTGACCAGAAAGAACACCGACAGGCCCCGATCTTTGATGTAGTTTTCCAGGTAGCGGCGTTCGGCCAGGGTGCAGGGCTGGGAAGCCCGCAGGACAAACAGAATTGCATGGCAGTTGTGGATGTAACCGAGGGACAGCTCATTGCGGGCTTCCGTATCGTTTAACCCGGGGCTATCGACAATTTCTACCCCTTTCTCCAGGAGGGCCAGTGGATATTCGACTACGGCATGGCTGACATTGGGAAAAGCCTGCTCTTGCCTTTGTTCGAGCTTTTTAGCTTCCTCCGGGTCGATCGTGTAGCGATGTTTAAAGCTCTTAAAGTCGATCTGTTCGGGTGGTTTACCATCCCGGAAGTAAACCGTCACTTTCTTTTCTGGCCCGTACTTGAGAATCGTTAACAGGGCCGTACAGGGGTTGACATCGCTGGGTAGCAGGTTTTCTCCAATCAGGGCATTTAGAAACGTACTCTTGCCCCGTTTCATATCTCCCAGCACCAGCAACCGAAAAACGCCCTGGCGCAGGTTTTTGCTGGCGGTGACAATATCTTCGATTTCCCGTTCCAGTTCCAGCTTGCCAGACGCTTTCTCACCATCGAACTCCGCCTGGGTCAGAGTTTCAGCGATCGTGCTGAGCTGGTCTGCCATCCGCTGGCGAGTGCGGGCAACCCGATCGAGGTCATTCAGAAAGTTACCTGGTTCAACGGTGTAGCTCATAGGAGTGGAAAAGTGGAGAGTGAGGATTTAGCGACCAGAAAGCTGCAAGACTGAAATCAACCCATTACCTTGATTGGCAGAGGCAGCAAACTCAAATCGGAGCAGATGGCCTACAAACAACAACAGCTTAAAATTTCCCGATTTCGGTCAGGGCCGGGAGCGATCTTTCTCTAAAAACAATTTGTAAGCGACCCAGGCAATTCCCCCAATCATGACGGCCATGGCCAGCCAGGAGGCAATCCGGACGGCAATCACAACGGCCACCACAATGCCCAGGAATTTAGCCACATTAAATAGCTGGCGGTAACGCTGCTGTAAGCCTCCCGCCGGTCTTTCGTGCTTTCTGGTAGGAGCCAGAGAACTGGAGGGCTGCTCTTGCTGATACAGTTCTGCTTCCATCTCCCGCAACCGGATGGCCTGTTCCCGCTCTCGCAGTTCTTTTTCCCGTCTCCGTAATTCTGCTTCTTTGTCGTTAGGTGAGTTCATACACTGCTATCAGGGGAGAATTCGGCAATCTTAATTTAGCCTTCGCATCCCGGCATTGCCTAGAGCAACCGATCAACCCCACGAAAAAAGCAGACCTTCCAGCGAAGATCTGCTTTGTCAAAAGGAGTTAGAGTGCAGGGTGGGGCTGGTTTAGCTACCCACCGGTTTGAGAATTAACGCCCTTTATTGATCGGGGTACCGCAGGGGTAGGTGGCTACCAGTTGCCGTTCTGGCTGGACAACCGGAATGGGGGTGGTGACGGTATGGCCAGGGTTGGCCTTGGCTGCCAGGTAATCGGCCTGGAGCTTGGCCAGCATTTCTTCCCGGCGATCGTAGAGACGCTTCAGGGGGCGAGCTTCGCACTGGTTGATCACGTAGGCCGTCATAATCGGCAGGGCGATCGTGCTGTCGGTGTAGCAGACGATGGTGCTGGGCAGCTCATCGGGGTCTACCTTACCCCAACTGACGGCCTCACTCGGGGTTGCCCCAGATAAGCCACCGGTATCGGGGCGGGCATCGGTAACCTGAATGAAGTAGTCGTGGCCCCGCTCTTCCAGACCCAGAACCTCATGGAGTTGGGGCTGGGTTTGCAGCAGAAAGTTTTTCGGACTGCCGCCACCAATGATCAGGGCGGCACTCTTGCCTTCTACCTCAGGAATGCCGCTTTCCCGCGCAGCATAGGCGATCGCAGCGGTTTCGTTGACATCCAGGGAGGGGTCAATTACCAGTTGGGAGCCTTCCAGGGCAATGGCTGCCACATTCATGCCGATCGAGCTGTCTCCGGGGGAAGAGGTATAAATGGGTACGCCGCACTCGTAGGCCGTAGCCAGCAGGGAAGAATTTTGCACCCCCAGTTGCCGTTCCACTTCATGCACATACTTGCCCAGCAGGTGGTGAAACTCGGCGGAACTCATCCGTTTCTGGAACGGTTCAGCTTTTAAGATTTCTCGAATAAAGGCATCGGTTTCTAGTAGAACATCGTATCCAAACACGATGTCATAGATGCGAATTCTCCCTTCCTGGCGTAACTTGACATCATCAACAAAGGGGTTGCTGGCATAGAGGTCTAAACCAAGACCGTAGTGCATGTCGTGGTAAAGGTTGGCCCCGGTGCTGATAATCCAATCGACAAACCCGTGACGCATTAAGGGTGCCAGTACGGATACTCCAAAGCCTGCTGGAGTCATCGCTCCAGACAAACTTAAACCAACGGTTACCCCCGGTTGCATGACATCCCGGCTCAACAGGTGGCAAATTTCCCGCAGGCGAGCAGAGTTATAGGCAGTGAAATAACCATCAATCAGGTCAACGACGCTGATCTCGGCGGGCATGGGGGCGGGTGCGATTTTACGGCTGAGCATTTGTGACATTTGTGAACTCCAGAACGGATGAACGGCATAAAGAAATGAGGAAGTGAACATTCGGCATTCCAGCCTGTCTGATCCCTGAAAAGTCAGGGACAGAGCAGCCTGAGGTCGTTAAACCCTGGGAGGAATGCTTCCGCGATCGCAGCTGGCTCCGGAACAATCCTGGGGATTGTCGCCAACCTCTAATAGTCTTCCCGCTTTGTCTAATGAACGATTGAGTGGGAGGAACTTTAAACTGAAAGGAAAAACTCAGGTTCCAATCCTGGACTCCCACCCAAACCTGGGTAACTGAACCACAGCAAGTTACCCACAGAACAATCAACTCAAAGCAGAAAAACTGCTCTATTCAATTAGAAAAATTCTCGTTAGAGAACCTGACCGACCCAGTTCATAGACTGAGGAAACAAGTAGTTCTTAAAAAGAAAGGCTCGCCCCTACAGGTCATGAACCTGAAGTTACAGATCGGTCAGCTCATACTAGGAGCTTCACAACGATCCACCACGGATAGGGCTGGATCGCATTGCCGCCGCCGCTTTAATTTCATCTCCAGATACCACAGCGGTTTCCAGGGGTACCCGATTAGGGAAAGAAGTTTCAACGTTTTGCAAAACCTTCAAACACCTACCTCATTAATTTAGCACCAATTTCGTAATGCTCCTCAATATAACCACGGAATTTTTTAACATTACTGTCCTGGGGAGAAGCTGGCGGGCAGCGGCTATCTCTCGATCGATGGAGGAGCATAGCAAAAAGGAAACAGGTTTTGATTGATACTGGCCTGCCAGGGCTCTCTGGATTAACTCGGGTTCCTGCCAGTCTGGCCCAGCTCTTCTGAAGATATTATCTGACCCGACTATTTTGCGGGATCGGTTCTGTAGTATGGAAGTTGTGCTGTTATGCAGTATTTCAGGATTGCTCCCTCCGATGCCGCACTGTTCCTCCGAATTGCCGCAGCCCTTACCGATTCCACGCTCCGTTGCTGCCGAGCCGTGGCATAGTTTTGCCGATATTCTGAGGCGACTGCATCAGGAACGGATTTACATTCATCCAGAGCAACTGGCCGAGTTTTTTCTGCGGCATGGCTTACCTGTTGATCCTGCCTACGTGCCGCCCCATTTGCAGGAAACGGCGGAACGGATTAACCGCAATTACCAGGGAGATATGGCCCGTCTGGACACCCAGGTTCAGGTGCCCCAACTTTTTGGGTTTGAGTAGGAGTGGAGATTTCTCTCAGAACGAAAGGTGCGACACTGGGAGAGCAGTTCGTTCCTAACCGTTTATGTCCGAAAACCTTGATGCCGATCCAATTCTGGCCGCTGCTGCCACCGCTGAACCGGGCCTGACTGAAGACCAGTACCGTCAGAAGATGCAACGGCGTAAGCAAGTGCAGGAGCAACGCCTGGCAGAACGAACCTTAGAAAAAGGCTTGATTATTGTCCATACGGGGAATGGTAAGGGGAAGACCACCGCAGCTCTGGGGATGGTACTGCGTTCCCTGGGCCATGGCTTTCGGGTGGCGATCGTGCAATTTATCAAGGGGGCCTGGGAGCCGGCAGAGAAGGCTGCTTTTCAGCCCTGGACCGTTGCCCAGGATGGCAACCCACCCCAACTGGAGTTTCTGGCGATGGGAGAAGGCTTTACCTGGGAAACCCAGGATCGGGAGCGCGACACCCAAAAAGCCCTGGAAGCCTGGGCCAGGGCTCTGGAATTGATCCAGAACCCCGAGTTTAAGCTGGTCTTGTTAGACGAGGTGAATGTGGCTCTCAAGTTGGGCTACCTGTCGGTGGAGCCGGTACTCCAGGGTTTGGCCCTGAAACCGGCAGATACCCACGTGATTTTGACCGGAAGGGGTGCGCCCCAGGAACTCTGCGATCGAGCTGACCTGGTCACCGAAATGACCCTGGTCAAGCACCCCTTCCGGGAGCAGGGAGTCAAAGCCCAACCGGGGATTGAGTTTTAGTCACCCAGGTAGATTCCCAGGCCTCGGGCAGTTTTGACCAGAGTGCCCTGGGGGTTAACGGCCGCGTAACGGTCGATCGCCTCCGTAATTGGGACACTGACCACCCGACGATTTTGCCAGGTCACCACATGGTCAAACTTGCCTTCGGCTACCAGATCCACGGCGGCTACACCAAAGGTCGCCCCCAACAGCCGATCCAGATAGGAAGGAGTGCCGCCCCGCTGGGTGTGCCCCAGGACAGTGACGCGGGTTTCGGCCCCGTTGCAGGCTTCAATCCGTTCTGCCAGGTATTGACCAATGCCACCAAACCGGCACATTTCTCCCCGGGCGGCAATGATCGGATCCCCTTCTTCCGTACAGACCGCCTCGGCCACAATGATCAGGCAGTAGTTTTTGCCCTGCTCCTGGCGACGTTTTAGGGTACGGCAGACCCCATCAATGCTGTAGGGAATTTCGGGAATCAGAATCACATCCGCTCCCCCGGCAATTCCGGCACTGATGGCGATATGACCAGCATCCCGGCCCATCACCTCCAGAATAATCACCCGACTGTGGCTGGCCGCAGTAAAGTGCAGGCGATCGAGGGCTTCCGTCGCAATCCCAACGGCGGTGTCAAACCCGATCGATAGTTCGGTCACCCCGACATCGTTATCGATGGTTTTGGGAATACCCACCAGATTCAGATTCCCCTGCTGGGCCAGTTTGCGTAAAATGCCCAGACTCCCATCACCGCCGATGCCAATCAGGGCATCCAGACCCAACTCATGGTAGCCAGCGATAATTTCGTCGGAGCGATCGCGGAGGCTCCCATCGGGCATGGGAAAGGCAAAGGGGTTACCTCGATTTGTTGTGCCCAACATGGTGCCCCCGGCTGTTAAGAACGGGTCCAGTTTTTCCGGCACCAGAGGCAGGGCCTGGGGGGGCCGTTCCATCAAGCCGTGGGTCGATTGGCAGATACCAATCACCTCCCAACCATAGGTACTAACGGCATGGTGAACAACCGCCCGAATCGCTGCATTTAAGCCGGCACAGTCCCCTCCACTGGTTAAAATTCCAAGTCGCCTAATTTCTCCCATAGTCCATCCGTCGCGCAATGCTTCGCTTTTGACTTTATCCGGTAAGGTGGGGAGAAAAACTTAAGCTGGCTTGAAGGATTGTCGGGGAGCAGCAACAATCTCGATCCAGGACTGCTAGATTGAGTGAGCAGCAAGAATTCAGCCAGCAGGAACTAGAGTCTGTGGATAACGAGTTTGAATTGATCCCACCCGCCCCAGAGGGATTGCGATCGGGGTTTGTCGGGATTATTGGCCGTCCTAACGTGGGCAAATCTACCCTGATGAACCAGCTAGTGGGGCAAAAAATTGCCATTACTTCGCCCATTGCCCAGACCACCCGCAACCGCTTACGGGGGATTTTAACCACAGATAACTCCCAGATTATTTTTGTTGATACCCCTGGTATTCACAAACCCCACCACCAGTTGGGAGAAGTGCTGGTGAGGAATGCTCAGGTGGCCATCTCATCGGTGGATCTGTTGCTGTTTGTGGTAGATGGGTCGGTGGAAGTCGGGGGTGGCGATCGCTATATTGCCGAACTCCTGGCTCGGGCTGAAGCCCCGATCATTCTTGGAATTAACAAGGCAGACCAGCAATTATCAGCAAGTCCTGACGAAGTTAGGGAAGCAGAACATCCTCTGGATCGGGGGTATCGAGAATTGGCGGAAAACCAGGGCTGGGCGATCGCCAAATTTTCCGCTTTAACTGGCGACGGTATCGAAACCTTGCAGGCCAAATTGGAGCAGTCCTTAGAACCTGGCCCCTACTACTACCCCCCCGATCTTGTGACGGATCAGCCCGAACGCTTCATTATGGGAGAACTGATTCGCGAGCAAATTCTGCAGTTGACCCGGGAAGAAGTGCCCCATTCGGTGGCAATTACGATCGACCAGGTGGTAGAAGAACCGACCATTACCCGGGTGCTGGCCACCGTTAATGTAGAACGGCCCTCCCAGAAAGGGATTGTGATTGGTAAGGGCGGAGAAATGCTGAAGGCGATCGGCAGTGCGGCCCGCCAACAAATTCAAAAGCTGATTGCCGGCAAGGTTTATCTGGAGTTATTTGTCAAAGTTCAGCCCAAGTGGCGACAGTCTCGTACCCGTCTGGCGGAGTTGGGATATCGGCTAGAAGAGTAGGGCCAGGGCAATAGCTGGATTGCATCAAAATCTAATGAATAATCCTTCAGGCGTATTCCAACCCTGATGGAATTCTATTAAGTTTTATAAATAAACCCTCCTGCTGGCGCAGCCTATCTGTTCATTCCAGGCCAGAAGAGGGTTTATAGCTGGGTGCTTTGACTGCTGAGCGGAAGGTGCAGATTCGAGTTGCGATGTCCTATTCCCTCAGGTTTTGCAGAACAAACCTATCTCTCATGAATGTTATTTGAAATGAATAACGAGTTAACTCGTAGCGCCATAGCCGACATTTTAGTGGTTGACGATACCCCAGATAATATTCGATTTTTGTCTCTAATTCTCTCAGACCAGGGTTACAGTGTCCGCAAGGCGATTAATGGCCAGATGGCCTTAGTTGCTGTGGAAAATCTGTTACCCGATCTGATTTTATTAGACATCAGCATGCCAGGCATGGATGGCTATGAAGTCTGCAGGCAATTAAAAGCAGATCCCAAAACTGAGTTGATTCCGGTAATATTTTTGAGCGCCCTGGGGGATGTGATTGATAAAGTCAAAGCCTTTCAGTCGGGGGCCGTTGACTACATTACCAAGCCGTTTCAATTTGAAGAAGTTCTGGCCCGGATTGAAACTCAGCTGACGATTCGTAATTTGCAACTCCAACTAAAACAGCGGAATACAGAGTTGCAACAGGTTTTAGATGATTTAACGACGGCTCAAGCCCAGCTGATCCAGAAAGAGAAAATGGTTGGTCTGGGTCAGTTAGTTGCCGGGTTAGCCCATGAAATTAATAACCCTATTAGTTTTATTTCTGGTAACATCACCCCGGCCAATAAGTATGTGCAGGAACTGGTGGATCTGATTTTGCTGTATCAATCGGAGTTTCCCAATCCTGGTACCAAAATTGAGCAGGCGATCGCCAACCTGGACCTGGAGTTTTTAATTACTGACCTGGAAAAACTATTTGGTTCGATTAAAACTGGAGTCGAACGGATTCGCTCGATTGTGCTGGCCCTGCGGATTTTTTCCCGTCTGGATGAGGCCGATATCAAATCCGTCGATTTGCATCAGGGAATTGATAGTGCCCTGTTGCTGTTGCGCCACCGTCTGAATACGGCGGGGCGGCGACCGGAAATTACGATCGAACGGCACTATAGCGAGTTGCCCCCTGTGACCTGTTATGCCAGCCAGTTAAATCAGGTTTTTTTGAATCTTCTGACCAATGCGATCGAAGCCCTGGAAGCTCGGTTTGCAGCGAACGAAGATGATCCGGAGCCCCTCCTGATCAAAATTACCACCGCCCTGCCCGATGCCGAAACGGTGATAATCAAAATTCAGGACAATGGGCCAGGTATTCCCCTGGCGTTCCAATCTCGGGTATTCAATCCTTTCTTTACCACCAAAGCCGTGGGTAAAGGGGCGGGTCTGGGCCTTTCTACCAGCTATCAGATTGTCGTAGAACGCCATGGTGGGCAGCTCACCTTTGTCTCCGAACCGGGGCGGGGCTGTGAGTTTGTGCTGCAGGTGCCGATCAATGTGCCCCAGGCCGCTTAAGGCTGTACCAGGGCTTCGATCGCTCTGGCTTCCGTGGGTAGAGCTGCGGTCAACACCCTGGCTCCCGTTTCGGTCACCAGCACATCATCCTCAATCCGGATGCCCCGCACATCGGCAAACTTCTCCAGGTGATCCCAGTTGACCTGCTCCCGGTAGGTTGAGCGCCTTGCCGGATCCTGCAAAATGGCCGGAACCTGGTAAAAGCCCGGTTCGATCGTCACCACCATCCCGGGTTGCAGGGGCCGATCCAGGCGCAGGTAGCCCAGCCCAAACCGATCGCTGCGTTGCCGGCCCACGGCGTACCCGGCCAGGTCGCCCAGGTCTTCCATATCATGCACATCTAACCCCAGTAGATGACCAATGCCATGGGGAAAAAACAGGGCATGGGCATCCTGCTCTACCAGAGTCTCCGGGTTGCCCCGTAAAATTCCCAGATCCACCAGGCCCTCGGCCAGGATGCGGGCGGCCAGGAGGTGCAGGTCACGGTACTCAACCCCGGGCCGCAGGGCGGCAATGCAGGCATCATGGGCTGCCAGCACTACTTCATAGAGGGCCAGTTGGGTGGCCGAAAACTGACCGCTGACGGGCCAGGTACGGGTAATATCGGCGGCCCAACCGGTTTCTGTCTCGGCTCCGGCATCCACCAGGAGGAGATCGCCGGCCTGGAGCGGGTGATGGTAATGGTTGTTATGTAAGACTTCCCCCTGAACCGTGACAATACTGGTATAAGCGGTTGTGACGTTATGGGCCAGCAGCACCCCTTCCAGGGCAGCTCGCACCCCTGCTTCCATGCTGGCAGTCTGGGTTGCGGCCATGCCAGCCCGATGGGCCTCAACGCTAATATCGATCGCCCGCTGAATCTCCTTCAGCGCTTCTGGGTCATGGCTCAATCGCAGGGCAACGATCGCCCTTGTCAGATCCAGATCCACCCCTGCCGGCTGGTTGGCTGCCACCACTGATCGCCCCAGAATCTGGGATTGCTGCATTCGGGTAGCAGCATCCTGGGCTGCGATCGTGGCGGCCCCAGAGGCCCAGAGGCTCAACTCCTCTAGCGGATAGACGGCATCGGCTCCGATCTGGTCGGCGATGGCTCTGGGAGATGGGGATGGGCCATGCCAGAGGGCGCTGGCGGGGCTGGCTTCATCCATAAATAACTGGAGTTGGCCTGCTTCTAACCGGATCACGGCATTTTCTAAGGACAATCCGGCGAAGTAGAGAAAATGGCTACTGGCCCTGAAAGGATAGGTGTTGGCCGGAAAATTACGGGCATTGCTCTGGCCCGACCACAACAATACTGGTACTGACAGCCGTTCACTCAACCCCTGACGGCGGTGCTTGAGAGTTGTGGCCAGGGAAGCAGTGGAGACGATCGATGACATAGGACAGCGGGGCTCAACAGTACTCCTTTCAGGATGACAGATTGAGCCTGCCTGGGGCCAGATTATTCTGCCAGGTAGGGTTGCAGTTGGGCTTGCAGGCGCTGGCGGGCGCGGGCAATTCTGGACTTCACTGTACCGAGGGAAGAATGGGTCAGTTCGGCAATTTCTTCGTAGCTCAGACCTTCGATTTCCCGCATCACGATCGCGGCTCGAAATACCTCCGGCAGGTCGGAGATCGCCAGTTGTAGTTGGCGGTAAAACTCCTGAGTATCCAGAGTTTCATTAGGTTCTGGGGCACCTGAAGGGAGTTCCCACTCAATTTCCCCATCTCCCAGATTCAGGGGGGCATCCAGAGAGATCGGCGGAGTCCGGCGCTTGCGTTTCCGGAGTTCGTCGTAAAACAGGTTGGTGGCAATCCGGCTCAACCAGCCCTGGAACTTAGCTGGTTCACTTAAGCGTCCAATATTGCGATAGACCCGAATCCAGACTTCCTGTACCAGGTCGGCCCGATCCTGCCAGTCAGGAGCCAGGTGATACATCACCTTTTCAACGTGAGACTGGTACCGACGCAGCAACTCGGTAAACGCCGGTCGATCGGGGCAGCGCCCGATCTGACAACGCTGGATCAATTCGTAGTTCGACAATTCCTTGACTGAAGTCGGTTGGGGAACAACACTAACAGGAGACCAGGGAAGAGAGATAGAAGGAATCATGGCGATACTCGAAGGAAACTGCGGACACAGAACAGCTCAACGGTTATGTCTGACTTTTTTAGGTTAGAAGTTAGACCGGGGGGATTTACCGGAGTCGGTGCCACTTAGTAAAGTGGTCAATTTTGACCAGGGACTTGCCAGATGGTGAGCTTTGGGAATTTCTGTATCGCTGCGGTGCATCAACCGCTCTAGTGGCTATAACTGATAAACAGATAGATTGCTTGCCGGGGTTTCTGAGGCCCATTTCCGTCCAACCGCTCTAGCCCAACAAACGACGCATGTTTAACGCCACCGAACTGCTGATTGAGGACTTTGTTAAAAAACTTAAAGAAGGGTATCACCGTACCTATGGCGGTTGGAAATCTGACTTTGAAGACATCATTGCCTGGGTTGGCTCGATGGCGATGGAAAACATTGCCAACAGTGATGCCCTTTATCACAATGTCGAGCATTCAATTTTGGTGACCCTGGTTGGGCAGGAAATTTTACGGGGTCGCCATATCCGTATGGGAGGAGTCTCCTGCGAAGACTGGTTGCATTTCATCATTTCCCTGGTGTGTCACGACATTGGCTATGTCAAAGGGGTCTGTCGTCAGGATCGGGATGGCCTCTATGCCACGGGCCGGGATGGTGGCATGGTGTCTTTGCCGCCGGGGTCTTCCGATGCGGGCCTCACCCCCTATCACGTCGATCGGGCCAAGCTGTTTATTGATGAGCGTTTTGGTGGTCACAAACTGATCGATGCTGAAGTAATCAAGCGCAATATCGAATTGACCCGGTTTCCCGTACCCGCCGCCGAAGACCATCAGGATACGATCAACTACCCGGGGCTGATTCGAGCCTCCGATCTGATCGGGCAGCTCAGCGATCCCCGCTACCTCAAAAAGATTGGGGCCCTATTCTATGAATTTGAGGAAACCGGCGTAAATAAAGCGCTGGGCTATCGCAATCCCGCCGATCTGCGGAAAAATTACCCCAAGTTCTACTGGCATGGGGTTTTTCCCTATATCAAGGATGCTCTTTACTATCTCTCTTTGACCCAGCAGGGCAAGCAAATTATTGCCAATCTCTACTCAAATGTATTTGTCGTAGAACATGAAAAGCCAGAAGGGTAGTAAAAATAGGTATGGGTATTGGGAGTTGAGTGTGTTCAGTTCTCCTTAAACCTGTCTCAAGACTCAAACCTCAATCCTTCTCGCTATGAACTGGTGGAAACAGCTTAAACATAATCCTCTGGCCAAACTGGGAGCCATGTTGCTGCTGGTGTTTTACCTGTCGGTAATTGCTGCAGAATTTGTCTCTCCCTACGACCCCTATGCCTCCCAACCGGATGGGGCGTTACTGCCGCCGACCCAAATCTACTGGCAAAATCAACAGGGTCAGTTTATTGGCCCCCATGTTTACCCGACGACTCAGGGGCCGGTAGATCTGAACACCGGCGATCGCCAGTTGATTGTCGATCGCAGCAAACCTTCCGGTCTGCGGTTGTTTGTCCAGGGTGATGAGTATCGGTTGTTTCAGCTCAAGTTGCCCTTACCAACCCGGGTGTCTCTGGTAGATCCAAAATTTGATGAAGTCGAGGTATTCCCCGGAATTCCGGCCCGGCTCCATTTGTTTGGCACCGATGGGCCGGGGAAGTTGAATCTTTTAGGGACGGATGAGCAGGCCCGGGATCAACTCAGTCGCCTGATCTATGGCGGGCGGATCAGTCTCAGTATTGGCCTGGTTGGGATTGCCATCGCCTTTCCGATCGGCATGCTGGTGGGAGGTATTTCTGGCTATTTCGGGGGCTGGCTGGACACCATCCTGATGCGTCTGGTAGAAGTGCTGATGACCATTCCCAGCATTTATTTGCTGGTGGCGCTGGCTGCCGTGTTGCCTCCCGGCTTGAGTAGTGCTCAACGCTTTTTGCTGATCATCTTCATCACTTCCTTTATCCGCTGGGCCGGTCTGGCGCGGGTGATTCGGGGGCAGGTTTTATCCCTAAAGGAGCGGGAATTTATCCAGGCTGCCAGGGCTATGGGGGGACGGCCACTCTATATCATCCTGCGCCATGTCCTGCCCCAGACTGCAACCTATATCATTATTTCGGCTACCCTCTCAATTCCCGATTTCATCGTTGCTGAGTCGGTTCTGAGTCTGATTGGTTTAGGGATTCAGCAGCCCGACCCCTCCTGGGGCAATATGCTGTCCCTGGCGACCAATGCATCCATTCTGGTTCTCCAGCCCTGGCTGATCTGGCCCCCGGCCCTGCTGATTATTCTCACCGTTCTGGCCTTTAACCTGCTGGGAGATGGGCTGCGAGATGCCCTCGATCCCCGTAGCCTGCAACGTTAGGCGGGCTGCACCACTGGATACTGGCCGTAGAAAGGTAATACCTCTTGCCAGGCGGGACGCTGGCCCTGGTTCCAGTCAGCCAGGGCTAACTCCAGTAAGGCCGGGGTCGTGTCTCCCAGGCCGGGGTTGGCTTCAATCAAGATATAGGGAGTTGGCCATTGTTGCAGGGTCGTCTGCCATTGTTCGATCGGCATAACGGTATCGGCCCGCAACACCTGTAAACCCGTGGCCAGGGGCTGGTAGATGGCTCCAAACACCTCTCCCCGTTGGGCCTGCATCTGCACTGCGATCGCCTCTGAAGTGACTGAGGAGCGCTGGGTCTGGGCGATCGCAGCCAAGGTTGAAATGCCAAATAAAGGAATGGATAGTTGTTGGGCCAGGGTGCGAGCGGTGACCACCCCCAGGCGTGTGCCGGTAAAGCCCCCCGGCCCGATGGCTACGGCGATAAAGGCCAGGTCTGCCCAGGTTTGAGGCTGGAGAAACTCTGCCAGATATTGATGCAGATAATTGGAAACATCCCTGCCCAGGTTCCAGGCCCGGTTGCGCCGATCGCCGACAAAATTGTCGATCGCCAGCCCCAATTCCGGACTGGCGGTATGGATTGCAAGGGCATAGCTGGGCTGCAAAGCTGACCTACCTTCAAATATCGATGATGCTGGTCTACAGGGAACGGGGGGGCGAGGTGTTAAGGGCTATCCTGCTGTTGTAATTCCTGCCGTTTGTCTAGAATGGCCTGACGAAACCCCAGTACTACCAGAATATTGGCCAGGGTGAGGAAAAATTCAGCGCCTCCATGGAGCCAATCAACATCGGCTAAATTTTCCCCCAGGGCAACCCTGGCATAGATCCCTGCCGGAATTGTAATTGCCACAAACACCAGGGTCATATAAAACCCAACCAGGGCCAGGCGGGGAGTTTGCCCGGAACGGGTCAAAAACCAGAGAAAGCCCAGGTAGGGAAACAGAGACAGGGCGAAGAGGGTGTCTTTAGACAACATAGAGGGCTCAAAAACTAAATAGTAGGGACAGACTTACCCTGTCCCTACTATAGGTGGTTGATGGCCATCGGGTGTAATCAACTTACAGGGAGCCTGCCAGCAGATTAGTGGGGCATCCTGGTCGCCAGGATGATGGCCCATCTACCCGACTTGATTTTCAGCAGTAAGGTATATCCTGTGCCTTGAAAGGATGGGACTGGTTAACTCCGACCGATCGCCACATAGCGGAAACCGGCTTTTTCCAGGGCTTCTGGATCCAGGAAGTTACGGCCATCAATCATTACAGGAGAATGCATCAGGGTAACCATCTTGGCGTAATCCAGGGTCTGGAACTGTTGCCAGTCGGTCACCAGAACCAGGGCATCACATCCATCGGCCAGACGTTCGGGATCGGTTTCGACCAACACATCCGATAACCCATGACGCATACCGGTCTGAGACACGATCGGGTCGTAGGCTTTAACGCGGGTACCCAGACGGGCCAGTTGCTCGATGATGTTCAGGGCAGGAGCATCCCGCAGGTCATCGGTATCGGGCTTAAAGGTCAGGCCTAACAGTCCAACGGTTTTGCCCTTCAAAATTTTCAATACCTGTTGCAGTTTTTCAACTACAATCAGCCGTTGCCGCTGGTTGACAGTCACAGCCGCCTTTAATAACTCGGCTTCGTAGCCATAGTCATCGGCGGTGTGGATCAAAGCAGAGACATCCTTCGGGAAGCAGGAACCACCCCAGCCAATTCCGGCCTGGAGAAATTTGCTACCGACCCGAGAATCTAAACCGATGCCTTTGGCAACTTCGACGACATCCGCTCCTACCCGATCGCAGATATTAGCAACTTCGTTGATGAAGCTAATCTTGGTAGCCAGAAAGGCATTAGCTGCATACTTGATCATTTCTGCGGAGCTTAGATCCGTCACCACTACAGGCACAGGGGGTAAAGTTGGGTCAGTCCCAAACTTGCGCTCAATAATTGGGGCATAAAGTTCCTGCATGACGGTGATGGCTTGGGGACTGTTGCCACCTAAAACGATGCGATCGGGGTTGAAGGTATCGTAAACCGCAGAACCTTCCCGCAAAAACTCAGGGTTGCTCACCACATCAAAGCTGGGCTCCTGGGTGAAGGGTGGTTTGATTTCCGTGGCCCCAACCCCAGCCAGAATGGGAGCTGCTTCGTTGACCTTGCGCTCGGTAAAACCATCCAGGATCAGCATTCTGACCCAGTCGCCCGACCCGATCGGCACGGTTGATTTGTTTACAATGACTTTGTAGTCGCTAGTCAGGTGAGCTCCGATCCCACGGGCTACGGCTTCTACATAACGAGTATCACTTTCCCCGTTGGGTAGAGCGGGGGTGCCAACGGCAATGAATAGTACCTGTCCATGGGCAACGCCAGCTCCCAGGTCAGTAGTAAATTCAATCAGTCCCGATTGAATTGCGGTTTGAATAATCTCAGATAGTCCTGGTTCAAAAATTGGAGATTGTCCGGCTTTCATCAGCTTGACTTTCTCTTCATTGTTGTCTACGCAAATAACATGATGTCCGCTATGAGCCAGACAGGCTCCCGTGACCAGTCCAACATATCCAGTACCGATGACACAAACACGCATATAGAAACCTCACGAGTAGTAGCAATAACCCAAACACCAGAGACAAAACCAGGGGAATTCAGATAGCTGATTCTGAGAACCGGAACTAATGAGAAGAAACGCGATTTTCGAGGGGGGGTAAGGTGCCAGCAATAGTCATTCGTTCTCGAAAATCTTCGATCGTATTTCTCAATCCTTCCTGTAAGGGAACCGTTGGTTGCCAGCCCAACCATTCCTTGGCGCGACTAATGTCTGGTTTGCGGCGACGAGGGTCATCCTGAGGCAGCGGTTCAAACCGGATGTTGCTATCGGGATTAATCATCCGTTGAATCATTTCGGCCAGTTGCAAAATGGTGTATTCTTCCGGGTTGCCCAGGTTGACCGGGCCTTCGTGGTTGCCGTTCATCAACCGCATCAGCCCTTCTACCAGATCGGAGACGTAGCAAAAACTGCGGGTTTGGGAGCCATCTCCATAGACGGTCAGAGGAATTCCCTGTAGTGCCTGGACGACAAAATTACTCACCACACGGCCATCGTTTTCCAGCATGCGTGGCCCATAGGTGTTGAAAATGCGGGCAACCCGAATCTCAACGTTGTTTTGGCGGTGGTAATCAAAGGCCAGGGTTTCGGCTACCCGCTTGCCTTCGTCGTAACAGCTGCGAATGCCGATCGTATTGACATTGCCCCGGTATTCTTCGGGTTGGGGATGAATTTCTGGATCGCCGTATACTTCCGAGGTAGAGGCCAGCAAAAACCGGGCCTTAACCCGTTTTGCCAGACCCAACATATTTAACGTGCCAATCACATTGGTTTTGATCGTCTTAACCGGATTGTACTGGTAATGAACTGGAGAAGCCGGACAGGCCAGATGGTAAATTTGGTCTACTTCTAAGCGAATTGGTTCGGTAATGTCATGCCGAATTAATTCAAAATAGGGATGATCCAGCCAATTGAGAACGTTACGCTTATGTCCGGTGTAGAAATTGTCTAAGCAGACAACTTCATGCCCTTCCAGCATTAATCGATCAATCAAGTGTGAACCAATAAAACCAGCGCCGCCTGTCACCAAAATTCTCATAATTACCAGACTATTGAGTTAGGGGTTGTACGGACAAACTCACAACGTTAGCCGATGAGATACTGCCGCTTTCGAGTCATCAGGTTAATCCCCTGGGCTAAGCAGGCAGAAAAATAGGAGTGAGTCAGAGGCTCGATGCCTGCAAGATTTCCCCTGAAGCTGTTATCTAACTTCTTCAGCAAAGTCCCCAGAAGACTAGAAATCTTAACCAGACTGTCTAGAAAGTTAACAGAGATTGGTGGACAACCAAACTCTCCAGGTAAGCTTTTATTAAATCTTTATGGGAATATTATCCTTCTACAGGTCATCTGTGCCTTGCCAGATAAGCAACGGAACCGCGACAAATTGGTTCTGCATCGCAAGGTTTTGGTTATCTGGAGCTTCGGTAGATACTTAAAGTAATGGTTCCCTGAAAAGGTGAGAGAGTAACTCTCAAGACGTTTGTTTGAATGATTGTACCCCTCCGGTTGCCCCGGGCCTTTTGCCGAAAACCCCACCCAGGGCCGGTCACCTTGTAGTAGCTCCTGAATGGGGTTGAAACGGTTACTGTTCTAGCTTCAAAACGGCCATAAAGGCTTCCTGGGGAACATCCACAGTACCGATCGACTTCATCCGTTTTTTACCCTTGGCCTGCTTTTGCAGCAGTTTTTTCTTACGGGAAATATCTCCCCCGTAGCACTTAGCCAGGACATCCTTACGCAGGGCCGGAATATGCTCACTGGCAATCACCTTACTGCCGATCGCGGCCTGGATGGGAATCTTAAACTGGTGGCGGGGAATCAGTTCTTTTAACTTCTCTGTCAGGGCTCGCCCGACTCCGTAGGCTTTATCTCGATGCACGATCGTCGAGAGGGGGTCAACCGGGTCGCCGTTGATCATAATATCCAGCTTCACCAGGGGGTTTTCCCGGTAGCCAATCAACTGGTATTCCATGCTGGCGTAGCCCCGCGATCGAGACTTCATCTGGTCAAAAAAGTCGGTGGCTACTTCCGCCAGGGGCAGTTCGTAGATCAGAGTCGTCCGCCCCGGAGTCAGATATTTCATGTCTTTAAACACGCCCCGCCGACTCTGACTCAGTTCCATCAGCGTCCCGACGTAGGTTTCGGGGGTAATCATGTCAACCTGAACGTAGGGTTCCTCAATTTTTTCCCGCACCTGGGGGTCGGGCAGGTGACTGGGGTTATCAATTTCCAGGACTTCTCCCTTCAAAGTGGTCACCCGATAGACCACCGAGGGGGCGGTGGTGATCAGATCCAGGTTGTATTCCCGTTCTAAACGCTCCTGGACGATTTCCATGTGCAGTAATCCCAGGAAGCCACAGCGAAAGCCAAACCCCATGGCGCTGGAGGTTTCCGGTTCGTAGTTGAGGGCCGCGTCACTGAGTTTAAGTTTTTCCAGGGCTTCCCGCAGGTCTTCAAATTGGTCGGCATCCGTGGGAAACATACCGCAAAAAACCATCGGTTTTGCTTCGACATATCCCGGCAAAGCGGCGGCGGCAGGCTTGGTGGCCAGGGTGATGGTGTCTCCTACCCGCGCATCTTCCACCGCTTTAATTGCGGCGGCCAGGTAGCCTACTTCACCGGCATGTAGCTGATCAACCTGAATCTGGGTGGGGGACAGAACTCCCAGTTCGTCAATTTCGTACTCTTTATGAGAGGCCATCAGGCGTACCCGATCGCCCTTTTTGACCGTGCCATCCATCACCCGGAAGTAAACAATCACCCCCCGATAGGTGTCGTAGTAGCTATCAAAGATCAGGGCGCGCAGGGGTTCTTTAACCGTATCTTGAGGAGGTGGGACTTTCTGAACGATCGCTTCCAGAATCTCGTTAATGCCGATGCCTTCCTTGGCTGAGGCCGGAATCGCCTCACTGCAGTCAAGCCCTATCACCTCTTCAATTTCTTGCTTGACCCGATCGGGCTCGGCCCCCGGCAGGTCAATTTTGTTCAGTACCGGAATAATTTCCAGATCATGCTCCAGCGCCAGGTAAACATTGGCCAGGGTTTGAGCTTCGACTCCCTGGGAGGCATCTACCACCAGCAAGGCCCCTTCACAGGCAGCTAAGGAACGAGACACTTCGTAGGAAAAATCCACATGGCCGGGGGTGTCGATCAGGTTCAGGACGTAGTCCTGCCCGTCCTTGGCCCGGTAGTTCATACGAGCTGCTTGCAGCTTAATTGTAATTCCCCGCTCCCGTTCCAGATCCATGTTGTCGAGGAACTGTTCCTTCATCTCTCGGGCTTCCACGGTTCCTGTTTGCTGCAACAAACGGTCTGCCAACGTGGATTTGCCGTGGTCAATGTGGGCAATGATCGAAAAGTTACGAATACGGGAGACAGGCACGTCAGTCATAGACTCAAAGGAGAAACTCAGGAAAATAGCCGCCGTGGAAGTAGCGACCCTTGCTTAAGTATTGTAATGCTTTCTTACCGTTCCCATTGGCCAGGGAATGGGCTCAATAGAGTGGATTCTAAAGACTGGACGTGTAAAATCTATATAGAGGTGAAATTCTGTCCCAGAATATCTACTTGAAACCCCGGTGAGCGCTGGTTGCTCAACTAATTTGAGTTTAATTTGCTCTCCAGACTGCTGCCAGACAATATCTCTGGCCAGTCAGTTCCCCTCCGGCCTGTGTCTGTGACCACTCTTTTTTCAAAGGATTTCAAATCCACCTATGAATGAGCCTGCCATACACTCCCGCCCCGCTTCTGACAAGGTGGAGTTGTCTATCAATATAGATCCAGATTTGCTCGACCAGATCAAACATCTGACCAACGACCCGAGCAAGGTCATTGAGGTGGCCATTCGTCATTGGTTACGGAATGAGCAAACTCGAGATGACGAGGTTTCTCGTACCTTGCAACGAAATCCCCCGGTTCCTCCCAGGGGTGAGTGGAATGATTAAGGGCGGGGGTATTCAACCTTACCGATCGCCCCTGGTGGAGCCTGTCTGGCACAACTGATGAGATTGACTAAGATCGAGGTGCAGGCTTTCACCAGCCACAGGTTGTATCTGCCGTAGTGAATTTGTGCATACTTTTCCACCGGCCCTATTTTTTGCTCTCAGCTCTCCCTGTGATGACTTCTTCTGCAGATTCTTCCCGTCCTGTATCTAGTTCCCTGGAACCGAGCCCGATGGTGGATTGCCCTCCAAGGATGACCGACGAATTAATGGTGGTTCAGGATGCTGCCGGGAATTTTCTTGCTTTTCACTGGCCCCAGGCTCCGGCCTATGGTTTGGAACCGGGAAAAACCCTGGGCCAGCCTGCCAGTACAGAGTTTGCTGTAGTTGATGACGATGCTTACTGCGAAAGAATTCGCAGGGTTTTAAGTAGGGTTTCTCCGGAGCGGTTCAGTCATTGCTTTCGTTGTGCTGATCAGACCCTGCTGTTTGATCTGGTGATGACTCCCATCCTGATTCCTGACCAGGCTCCTTCGACGGTAGTGGTGACTGGGAAATTAATTACTTCCCAGACCATGGCCCGTACCATCGAACGGCCCGCAGTTCTGGCTGATGAAGCTTCCTTCGATCCCACCATCCATGCCTACGCCGCTTCTCCCCTGACCTCCGATCGCTACCAGAAACTACTCACCCAGATTACCTGGAACATTCGCCGCACCTTAGATCTGCCCACCATCTGGCAACAGACGGTACAGGGATTGGGAAAAGCCCTGGGAGTGAGCCGTTGCCTGATCTGTCCCTACGAGTCCTTCAGTACCAAGGTCAAGGTTGTGGCCGAGTATTCTCAGGAGCCGATTCCTACCCGGTTGGGGCAGGAGTTTTGGATTGCTGATGAGTCTTATCTCCAGGAGGCCATTGCCACGCTCAAGCCAGTCAGTTCGGGCCAGCTTTCCCCAGGCTGCGAAGCTGGCAGTACCCGAGAGTTGTCTGTACTGGCGATTGCTACCTGCTATCAAGACCATCCCAACGGCTTGATTGTGCTGCACCAGTGCGATCGTCCCCGCCACTGGAGCGCTGCCGAATTGGAGCTAGTTCAGGAATTGGCCGATCAGGTGGGAACGGCGATCGCCCATGCCACCCTGTTTACGGCCAGCCAGTCCTTAGCAACGGAACTTCAACGGGCCAATAGTAGTCTGCTGCAAAAACATCGAGAACTGGAAGATGCCCGCCGTCAGGCGGAGGAAGCCTCCCGATTAAAGAGCGAGTTTCTGGCCAATACTTCCCATGAGTTGCGTACTCCCCTGAACGGCATGATCGGTTTCTTGAAACTGATTCTGGATGGGATGGCCGATGATCCGGTGGAGCAGGGGGAGTTTATTAAGGAAGCCTACAGTTCGGCGCTGCATCTGCTCAACATCATTAACGATGTGCTGGACATCGCCAAAATTGAAGCCGGGAAGTTGCAAATTGAGCTGAGTCCGATCAAGCTGGATGAGCTATTAGACGATGTAGAACGGTTTGCCAATACCCAGATTCGGCAAAAGAAACTCAGTTTTGAGATTCAGAAGCCCCCAACGGACGACGAAATTATTTTGTTTGGCAACTACCAGCGTCTTAAGCAGGTTTTGTTCAACCTGGTAGGGAATGCGATTAAATTTACCCACGAAGGTGGCATTACCATCAGCGTTGAGGTAATTAAGAAGAAAATGAGCTTTCAAAACCAGGAACTCCCTGGCCTGGCCAAGGTGCGAGTGGCAGATACTGGGATTGGGGTTTCTTTAGACAAACAAGACAAACTCTTTCAGTCTTTCAGCCAGGTTGATGGCTCCCGTACCCGTCAGTACGGGGGAACGGGTCTGGGGCTGGCGATTTCCCAGAAGCTGGTGGAAGCGATGGGGGGCGTGGTTAACTTTTACAGTATGGGAGAAGGTCTGGGTTCAACGGTTACTTTTACCGTTCCCCTCTATCAAGATCCTGTCATGGTGACCTCCCAGTCTTCTGACACCCTGGACCTGTTACTTTAAGGGGCCGATCGGCCCTGAAGAACTCCCTACTAAAAAGCCTGAGCTTAGATAGCTCAGGCTTTTTAGTAATTAGGAGGATAGCTAGCAACGGCTAGTTGTTAAACACGCCCCGGAAGATCGAGTCTACAACGGTGAAGTTTTCTAGCAGGAAGAAGGCGACAAACGCGCTGCCCATGGCTCCTACAAAGAATCCACCGGTAAACTGGCTCCAACCTTCGGAGGTTTGCAGAGAGTCACTGCCAGCCTTGTCTCCCTGGAAGGAAACCAGACCATACACCGAGAGGCAGGCGGTAGCGATCAGAATCAGGGCTACGCCAGAGATCAAACCGCCCAGGGCAGCAGCATCGGAGTCCCGCAGGGGGCCCAGTTTGACCCAGGGGCCAATCAGGAAGTAGCCATGGGCCAGACCGACTTCCAGGCCACGCAGCAGGGGAGACAGGCCCTTACGGTAAGCAGGCAAATTGCTAATAAAAGCTCTGGTAAACGCAGAATCGCTAATCGGAGTAGACAGATGCCCGGTAAACGGATCGCCATTGTAGGGCTGAATAAGCTCTGCATTTCTAGCGTCAGACATGTAATGAGTCCTTATCTATCTAATGGTTTAGAAGAATTGGAATAATTCTAAGACCAGAGTAGGATGCACCGTAACGAAAGCTGTCCAGACCGTTAGAAAAGTTAATAGAGCAGCCCCGAAAGGCGATTGTAACCACAGGTACCGTTCTAAGCCTGACTGTTGCGAATAGCGGCGATCTGCTGGCGCAACTCATCTACCATGGCCGGGAGATTGCTCTGGACGATCTCTTCCTGCCTGCCACTGTCTAACCACTTGAGTTGAGCCGTCCCTTTCTCGGCCTCCGCATCTCCCAGGATGAGGCAGGCAGCGGCACCACTGCGATCGGCCCGTTTGAACTGTTTACCAAAGGCGCTGCCACTCAGGTCTAGCTCGACGCTGAAGCCTGCCCGTCTTAAGGTTTGAGCCAGCACCAGAGCCTCGGCTTCGGCGGCCTCTCCCCGGGATACCAGGTAAAAATCTACCCCAACCGACAGGTGGATCTGGAGTTGTTGGAGCAGCAACACCAGTCGTTCCAGGCCGATCGCCCAACCCACTGCCGCAGTCTCAGGCCCACCTAATTCGCCCACCAGACCGTCGTAGCGGCCCCCGGCACAGACCGTTGCCTGGGCTCCCAGGTCTTCTGACTGAATTTCAAAAACGGTATGGGTGTAGTAATCTAAGCCTCGCACCAGGCGGGAATTTAACTCGTAGGTAATTCCCAGGCTACTCAGCAGGCTTTTTACCTGTTCAAACCGCTGGTGAGATTCGGGACTGAGAAAGTCGAGAATGCTGGGGGCCGTCTGCAAAATTGCCTGGGTGCGGCCATCTTTACTGTCCAAAATTCTCAGAGGATTGCGAGTCAACCGATCCTGGGAATCTAGATCGAGGTCGCTCTTGAAGGGAGTCAGGTAGGCTACCAGGGCCTCCCGGTATTTCAGGCGGTCTTCCGTATTGCCGATCGAGTTCAGGTTGAGGTGCAGATTTTTTAAGCCCAGGGTTTGCAAAATATCCGTGGCGATCGCGATCGCTTCGGCATCTGCCCGTGCCGCCGCACTCCCCAGAACTTCTACCCCAATTTGATGGAATTGACGCTGTCTCCCGGCCTGGGGCCGCTCGTAGCGAAACATCGGCCCCGTGTACCAGAGCCGCTGTACCCCTCCCTGGGCCGCCAGATTGTTTTCAATAAAGGCCCGTACGGCTCCGGCCGTTCCTTCCGGGCGCAGAGTGAGGGAGCGTTCACCCCGGTCTTTAAAGGTATACATCTCTTTGCCGACCACATCGGTGGCTTCCCCAATTCCCCGTTCAAACAGGGCCGTCTGCTCAAAGATCGGAGTCCGAATTTCCTGGTAAGCGGCTCTGCTTAAAACTTCCCGAGCCACCGTTTCTACCAGTTGCCAGTAGCCCACTTCCTCGGGCAAAATATCGCGCGTTCCCCGTAGGGCCTGAATCGAAGCCATGATCTATCCAAAAAAGCTGCTTACACTACCGTACTTCAGGGCTGAATAGTTTCCCAGGCACCATAGCGATCGCTATAGTACGCCAAAATCTGTTCTATCTGCCGTTGAGCCGCGGAATTTAAGTCTTCTGGGTAGTCAATTCGCAGGCTATCCACCTGACTCAAGCTGTAGTCGAAGTGGGTGGATTGCTGGGCAATCAGTTCAGTTTTGACCCCAGTTACCAGAGACAGATGGGCCGCCACTTCCCGGTAGATTGCCAGGGGTAATTGGGGACAGCGAAGGTGATAGGTCAATGGGCTCCTCCCTCTAAGCATCGTGAATTTAATAAAACCCGGAACCTATTTTTGAAAGTGCGGCTCCACCGGTCTTTCAAAAATTAAAAATCGGGGTTTAATTAATTTTTGCTCCCAAGCTCAAACAATTTCTGGCCGTAGGGATGAATGGTCGAAACCCCTGAGCGGTCAGTTAAGGAGTTGTTACAGGTACCCTTTCCAGGGATATTTCAGGTGTCTCCAGGCATCATGCCCGGCCCAGGCTGAAACAGGCAAGGAATCAGGCAAAGGGATTTTGTCCGGTTCAGGAGGTTGGGTTGTTGGGCAAATTGGGCAGGGGACAACAGTTGACATTATCCAGGCAAACCTTGCCCCACTGCAAAGCCCAGCGAACCAGGGCCACCCGATTTTCGGTTTCGGTTTTGGTCAGAATATTGCTGATATGGTTATCAACGGTCCGCTTACTGATCTCTAACTTCTCGGCGATCTCTTGATTCGTCAAGCCAGCAGCCACCAGTTCAATGACCTGTAGTTCTCGTTCTGAAAGCGGACCCTGCGCTTGAGATTCGCCCGTAGCCATGTTGGTTTTTGTTGTGTATATCTACTTATTGATTCCATTCTAGAGGCAACTTGGCAAAAATACTTACCCAGCTTCCTGCGATCGCCAACTTTGATGTTCAGGGCCACCGGGGTGCCAGAGGGCTGCGGCCCGAAAATACCCTGCCCGGGTTTGCCCATGCGATCGAACTGGGGGTGACCACCCTGGAACTGGATACGGGCCTCTCCGCCGATGGGGTGCTGATGGTCTGCCATGATCCGGTGCTCAATCCGACGCTCTGTTTGGATCGATCGGGCAGGCGGTTGTCAGGGCAGCCATCCCTGCGGCTGAAGGACTTAAGGGTTGAAGAACTGCAGCAGTTTGATTGTGGTTCTTTGAATCCTGACCCGCAACGATTCCCTTTGCAGCAGGCCGTACCGGGGGCCTGGATCCCGACCTTGCAGCAGGTGTTTGACCTGGCGGAAAGGCTCAACCCCCAGATTCGCTACAACATTGAGAGTAAGGTGAGCCCCCTGCAGCCTGAGCTGACGGCCAGCCCTGAAGCCTTTGCTGCAACCCTGGTCGCGATCGTGGAACAGAATAAGCTGGTCGATCGGGTCACGATTCAATCCTTTGATTGGCGTGTGTTACAGCGGGTTAAACAGCTCAATCCCCAGATCCAGACCTCTGCCCTGGTGCTACATAACGCCACGACCAGTACCTTAGACTATGCCGCCTCACCTTCTCCTTTTTTAGCCGGATGGAACTACCACAAGTTTCGGGGTCATCTCCCTGAACTGCTGCGGGCGACCGGGTTTATCGATATTTATTCTCCCAATTGGGAAACTTTAGGGCCTGGGTCGTCGGTTTTTCTGCAATCCGTGGCTGCTGTTCAGGCAGCGGGCTTTCCGGTGATTGCCTGGACGGTAAACGATGTAGATACGATGCGTCAACTGATCGAACTGGGGGTGAATGGCCTGATTACAGACCGGCCAGATACACTGTTAAATCTGCTGGCCAATTTTTAGCTCCTGGCCCGATCGTTGCGGAACCTGACTCTGGGTTTAACATAGAGGGAATATCTAACCAGGGCATAACGGCAATTGCAACAATTGGTTATTCCCTAGCCAGCATTCCTGTTGCCACCTACTGGACGATGAAGATCGGGAGTGGGGTGGCTTACCCGGAAATCGGCGAGGACATTTCATGCAAAGCGACACGGCAACCCTCTACTGTCCCAGTTGTCAAACTATTAACCCGGAGAGCTACCAGTTCTGCCAGCAGTGCCGGACTTTATTACCCAGGCGTTATCTCTGGGTGATCGGTGGCAGCGAACTGCTGCGTCGGGGGGAACTGCTGGCCGGTCGCTATCTGGTGAAATCTAAGCAAATTGTCTTAGATACCCAGCCAGGACTTGTACCGGAGGTGGCGGGGGCGATTCCTGAGGCGATCGAACCCTACCTGAAACTGGCGGCCTATTCTCTCCATGTTCCCCAGGTATACAGTCTGGTGTCCTTGCCCCGGCAGGCTCCGATTGTCTTGCTAGAACAGGCTCCCATTTATCCAGCGGGGGCCATCTGCGACGATCGGGTAGGGGCTCTGATGCCCGGTTTGACTACGGTTTGGAAACAAAGTCTGGCCATGAGGCAGTTAAGCTGGCTCTGGCAGATGGCCTTTCTCTGGCAACCCCTGATCAGCTTTCAGGTAGCGTCTACGTTATTACAACCAGACCTGCTAAGGGTCGAGGGAACGCTCCTTCGGTTACAGGAACTACACCTGGATGGGAGAAGGGCCCCCACCTTAAAAGACCTGGGTCGCCTCTGGCAAACCTGGAAGCCCGGGATTCAACCGGAAGTTGAGGAATTTTTTACTGAACTCTGCCACCAACTTCAGCAGGGGCAGGTATACCATCCCGAACAACTGCTCATGCTGTTAGATCGCGCCCTGGCGATTTGTGGCAAAAACCAGACCCGCAAGTTACAAATTGCTACCCTGACGGACCAGGGGCCAAGTCGCCAACGCAATGAGGATGCCTGTTTTCCTACCCATGGGACCGTTCTTCAGGTGCTGAATCCTGGCACCCCAGAAGCGACTCCCGCCGATCGCAGTGGTTTGGTGATTGTGTGTGATGGCATTGGTGGTCACGAGGGGGGAAATGTGGCCTCTAACCTGGCTATCACCAGTGTGCAGCAGCACCTCCAACCCTTGCTTCAACCTACGGTTCTAGCGCCTCAGACCTTGCTAACGGAGCTAGAACAGGCTGCCCTGATTGCCAACGACGGCATCTCCCAGCGCAACGATCTGGAGCAACGCCAGGAACGGCAGCGGATGGGCACAACCCTGGTCATGGCTGTTGCTCATGGCCATGAACTCTACCTCAGCCATGTGGGAGACAGTCGGGCCTACCGGGTGACCGCTACCGGATGCCATCAAATTACCCTGGATGATGACCTGGCAGCCCGAGAAGTTCGGTTAGGGTACACGATTTATCGTCAGGCAGTGCAGCAACCGGGGGCGGGATCCTTAGTGCAGGCTCTCGGTATGAGTTCCTCGGCCCTACTTCATCCCACAGTGCAGCGTTTTGTGGTGGAGGAAGACTGCTTGTTCTTGCTCTGTACCGATGGGTTGAGCGATCGCGATCGGGTCGAAGAATACTGGCAGACCGAATTACTACCGGTACTGCAGGGCACGATCGATGTAGCAACGGCCTGTCAGCGCCTGGTGAGTCTGGCCAACCACCTGAATGGTCATGACAATGTGACGGTTGGGTTACTGCATTTTCGGGTGGTTGATCGTCCCCTGCCTCCTACGCCTGTGGCGGCTTCCCTGGCTCAGCTGCCCCAGCGGGGTGAGGTCGGCATGGTAGAACCTTCCTCTTTGCAGTCAGAGTTACCGGGTCAGACAACCCGGGTTATTGGGCAGCGGTCCTCTTCTCCTGTTCTCCTGAGTCTGGTTGGTTTGTTGGCTCTGGTCGTGGCCGGTAGCTTGCTGGCCTATTTGCTAGTACCAGACTTGCGTGCCTGGGTAGCCTCGATCGCTGGCATTACGTCAACCTCTGAACCCCCGCCTACTCCTGTTCCCAGTTTCAGCCCCCCGGCTACCCCCCCGGCTCCACCTCCCCTGGCTCCACCCCCTCTGGCTACCGGAAGACTGCTTCAGGTCAAGACGGTCAAAACCGATAGTAGTGGTAGAGCGTTACCTTTAATGCTGGTGTCTCAGCCGCGGGCTACCAGCCCTAGCCCGGTAAATTCCCTCCCGGCCGTTGGGATTCCGGTTGGAAGTGTGTTGCAGATTGCCAGTAGGCAGGCTATTCCTGATCAGGGAGTCTGGCTTAAACTCAGGGTTTGCTCTATTCCCGGAGGAACTTCTCCTCCCCCCCAAGCGACGAATGTCGAGGGCTGGATTGAAGAAGCGACGATCGCCTCCCTGGTTAGCCAGAATTTAGCCTTAAATGCCACTCAATTGGGGAAATGTGCCCCCTCCGCCCCGACCAATTCAAAGTAACGGCAAATCCAGAGGAATCGACAAACACCGACTAAACTGATAGAACAACCCTGATATCGTCCTGGGTCTAGCGTAAATTCTGCCGAATGCCCACGTCTGAAGTTCCTTGTCTAAGTCTGGCCATTGCCCCCCTTCGTACGGCGGGGAATTTTGCTATTCACATCACAAAAGCACCCCACCCCAGTGGTTATGTTCTCTACGATACGGTCTGGAAAGAAGGCCTGACCCATCTCTGGTATAAGTGGCAGGATATGTTTTCGGCTCGGAGTTTGCCGAATGTCCCCCATATCTCAGAGGTCAGCGCACCCCTCACCGATCCTCTTCCCTTAAATGGCACCACTCCCGCCCAACCCATCAGCCTGGGCGGACGACTGATGCAGGAACTGGGAGTGAACCTCTGGCAGTGGTTGTTTGATGGCCCAATTCAGGGCAGTTTCCGGCAAAGTTTGGGGATTGCGATCGGTCAGGGAAAGCCCCTGCGCTTAAAACTGGAGATTCGTGATCCCGATCTGATTGCTTTGCCCTGGGAAATCATGCAGGATGCTCCCGGTAAACAGGCGATTTCTCTCAGCCAGCAATTATTGTTCAGTCGGACTACCAGCGACGTTCATACCCTGCCCGTACTACGCCCCGATCACACCCTGAAAATTCTGCTGGTTCTAGGCCAGGACTCGGAACCAGGGCAGGATGCCAGTGAGTTGCTCAAGCTAGAACAGGAAGCAGAAGCCCTGGCGCGGGTACTGCAAACCTCCGGGAGTACCGGGGTCGGAGGTGCGGTAAAACCGCCCTGTCAGGTAGATACTCTGGTGCAGCCCACTCCCACCGAGTTGATTGGTCAACTGGAAAACCAGACCTACAATATCTTCTTCTATGCCGGTCACGGCATGCCCGCTCCCGATGGAGGGTTGCTGTTTCTCCGGCCCGATCAGACTTTAAACGGTACTGAACTGGCTCAAGTGCTCACTCGCTGCCAGGTCAGGTTAGCGGTATTCAATGCCTGTTGGGGAGCCCAGCCCGACCATCAAACCGAGGCGGCGATCGCCAGTTCGGGGCTAAAACCGACGGGCGCGATTCCCCGCAGCAGTTTAGCAGAAGTGCTGATCCACCATGGGGTACCGGCGGTTCTGGGGATGCGAGATTCAATTACCGATGAAGAAGCCTTAAGTTTTGTCCAGGCCCTGGCCAAAGCTCTGGCGGAACGCATGGCGATCGACCAGGCCGTAGCCGTAGCGCGGCAGCATCTCCTGACGATCTATCGCTTTAACCAGCAGGCATGGACGCTGCCCGTTCTTTACATGCATCCAGAGTTTGATGGAGAGTTATTGAAACCCCTGGAAGGCAGTCTGACCGCTCTTCCTGGCCCCAAACCAACCTCCGGGCAAATTTTGCCCCCTACGGCCTCTCTTCGCTCCCTGCGGGATGCTAAAGTCTGGCAAATTCGGGAAGGGGTGATGCGGGTTGGCCGGGATAGAAGCAAAAATGATCTGGTGTTAGACAAGGGCGAAGTGTCGCGGGAGCATGCCCTGATAGTCTGTCGGCAGTTGCAGCCCAATGGTAAGTCGGAAGCCACCTACTTTCTTCAAGATTTTTCCCGCTTTGGTACCTGGATCTTAGAACCTAATAGTAATTCCAACGCCTGGCAACAAATTATTCAGCAGGAAGTCCCCTTGCAGTCAGGGATGAAACTAAAGTTTGGCAGTGCCCAAAACGAAGTCCTGGAATTTGTAATCCATCCCAATCCTGAGTAATCTATTATTTTGCTGTAGAAGTAAACGTTGCAATCCTTTAGATAGAGTCGAACAGTCGCTCCATCGCTTAATTTTCAACAATATGCGGAACAGCTCAGGCTGACTCTGTAGCTAACTTCACCAAAATGCCTCTCCGGTAAGTAACCGCAGTCAAAAATCAGTCAGTGCATGCAGGAGTTTTGTGATGGAAGAGAAGTCGATGTGTTCCCAAAATATGAACAATGTAGAAGCGAAGCTTGATCGAGTTGAACGTGAACTCTGGGATCTGCTTTTGAAAGCTGAAGGGGTATGCCCTGCTTTAGAAGGCGAAGAGCCGATTAACGAAGGCATGTTCACTGTCGAGGAAAATCCCCACATCAGACTTCCTTACCCCTGGAATCCGGCTCACCCTCAAGCTGAAACCTTCTTCGCTCAGCAAGAATCAGAATTTAACCTGGATGACTGGAGTGCCGAAGAAATTGGCTCTCGTTCCCAGGCGTTCTTTGCCCAGGTCAATCAGCTCTGGACGAACGCTTCCCTCAAAACTTCCCTGACTGCCCGGTTTGCTCACCGAGTTCCCCAGACCATTCTGGCCACGATCGCTGAACGGGCGCAACAGGTGCTGGCAACGTCAGCTCTGAAAGCCGAACAGTTGGTGCAATGCGTACAGGAAATTCTGCCTAACCTGGCCGAAGATGATCTTTATTCCCAGGCCCGTTTGTTTGTTCCGGCCCGGAGCCAATCGGACTCGATGCTGGATCGAGTGCGTACCGTCAGCTGGAGTGAGTTATCTGACCTGGAAAAGGCTCGTTTAAGTCTGGCGGTTGCTCGATCGGCCTATGATGACATGAAGCAACAACAATCAGAGAGTTCGGAAGCCTGATTTTTGTCCATTGCAGTTTCTCAAAGCATGAAGCCCCGGTTTGAACCAAACCGGGGCTTCATGCTGAAATCGCAAAATATCGTCTGAATCGTCTGGCTATTCAAAATCTGGTTATTCAACGGCCAGAGAAACTCGATCGCCACCGACATCCCGCAGGGTACCCAAAACCTGAACCACTTTTTCGTATTGCACATCTTTATCAGCTTTCAGCACCACCGTCCCCTTGGGAGTTTTTTCTAAATAGGTAACGACTTGCTGAGCCAGTTGGGTGTTGGTCACTGTGGCATTATTCACCACAACCTGTCCCTGGCGATTCAGCCCGACAATCAGTGGTTCTGGCGGTCGTTCTTTTTCAACTCCCTTATCGGTACTGGGAAGGGGCACATTGACGGCCTGAAAGTTGGTCAGGGTCATGGAAACAATGATGAAGAAGGTCAGAATCGTCATCACAACATCCATCATTGGTACCAGATTGATTTCTGGCATTTGAGAACCTTTCTGGCGGGCTTTCAGCTTCATGGACGAGAGAATCAGGATAAGTTCGGCCTTGGTCAAGGGGCTACTCCACTGGCTGGAGAAGCTCACTTAATGGCTATTGACTGGAGCTGTCAGGGGGGCGTTAGGAGGAATAATAGTGTTGCCGTTACCATTGGTTGCTGGTTCGTACCAGACCTGGCGGTAAATCAGTTCCAACTCGCTGCCAATTTTGGCAAAGTAATCCATCTGCCTGGCCTGTAAGGTCACAGATGACCGGAAAACAGCCAGAGCCATTATCGCAACGATCATGCCACTCGCCGTTGTAATCAATGCCTCGGCAATACCCTGAGCTGCTTTACTGGTATCCGCCGCCGCACCGCTACCACCAATATTCAAATTTAAGAAGGTTACGATCAGACCCGTGACTGTTCCCAGCAGACCCAGCAAAGGGGCAATGGCAATCACGGTTTCCAATAGCTTGTCTCCCTTACGCATCAGCACAAATTCTTGATCTGCGGCGGCTTCTAAGGCAAGGCTAAAGGTTTCTGGCGTAGGTTGACTCAGCCGCAAGGGCGCTAACAAAAATCGGGCGATCGGTGCTGCCTGATGACGTTCTGCCAGCTCCCGGGCATCATCCAGGCTGTAGCGTGCCGTTTCTAAAACTTCGTGGGCTACCTGGTCTTCTCCCCGAAACATCTGAAACCAGAACCATCCCCGCTCCAGGCCACAAGATACGGTTGCGACCGATAGCCCAACCATGGGAAGCATGACCGGGCCACCTCTAACTAGTAAATCGAACAGGGTAGACATAGGCTGTTGGCGCTGTTGGTTCTATGCTCAGAGCTAGACTTTACCTTGTTAGAATACCTGAACTGTCTCTGCCACCGGGTTAAGGAAAGAGAGGATAGAGGTTAACGCAAGACTAACAATTAACAAAATTTTATCTGCTATCGTCTTTCTCTTAGCGTAAGAATAGCAGTTTTGTCGGTGGCGCTCTTTTCCCAGGGATTTGGCCAGGCCAGGCTGGTGAACTGGCAATTTTCAAGATGGTGAAGTGATTAACCCTGGAACTAAATTGTTGAAAACCCTACTTCACCACGCTTGCAACAATTAAAAAGTTGGTTTTAATGAATTCGTGATTCCTAGTTCGATAAATCCTGGGAGATGATATCGTCTGCCCGTTGTTCTGCCAGAGACGGAGCGGGTTTTTGTTTGGAGCGGGTTGCCACCTGCTGCTGATAGTAGTCTAAAGCTCGGGCGATCGCGGTCATGCGCCGGTTCTGGTCATGGGTAATGCGTCCCTCTTCATTGCCCAGTCCGGGAGCATTCCAACCATTCAACCGGGGATCCCAGTAGGAAGACACCCGGGCCCAGAGTACCGCATCGGAGCCCTTCAAGCCTTTCTCCTGAGCTTTTTTCAGCCACTCAATATAACCGGGAGAATCAAGCACCGCCAGGGGAGCCTGGTTGGCCAGGTCAATGCCATTGAGTTCTTCCTGTAAAGACAACTCCATCTGCAGGCGTTCGGCCCGTTGCCGCATAATTTCAGCCTGTCCCTGCAAACGGCGTAACTGATGGCGATCGGCCTGGTCGGGGGTGGAGCAGTTGTATTGGGCTTCTCGACAGTGCTGAAAGGAGAAGCTGCCCAGGTTCCAGACTCCATTTCCGGGATCGACATGGCCGTAGTAGGCCTGGGTTTTGCCACCATCGGCCCCACGAGTTCCTTCGGCATGGCCAACGGTTCGGGCCACGAGGGAATTAGACCCACCGGCAAACAATTGGCTGGAGTCCTCCGCTTTGGTGGCTGGAGGTGCTTGAGCAACGGTGGGAGGCGGGGCAACGGTGGGTTTGGCTGGAGTATTGGCCGGCGGGGCAAAGGTCAGGGGAGAAGGGGAAGTACTGGCGATCGCCGGGGATGTTGTAGTTGCTGGAGCTTCTGTGGTTGGGGCACTGGCTACCTCAGGGAGGCTTTCCTCGGGCTGTAGGTCTTCAGAGGCGGGGGAACTGCTAGGGGCGGTCGGGTCAAAGGTGAGCGCTACCGTATCGGCGTGGGCTGCGGGGGCAATGCCCAGGCTGAGATAGAGTAAGCCAGGAGTCAGCAGAGCAAGGGACTTCATGATTTAGTCAGGGTACGTTCAAGAATTGCTTTGGCAGGTTCGACGACGGCCCAGGTGCCATTTGGCTGTTTTCGCAGGGCCGCAAAATAAAGAAGGTTTCCTGACCCGATCGCTTCTCCCTGTTTGAGTTCTCCCAGGCGGGGCTGGTTCAAACCACAGAGGCGAAACAGATAGGCCGGAACATCGGGGCTAGAAAAGATCACACATTGGCGAGTATCGAGTTGGGTGCGACCGGCAAAGGGGGCATAGACGGCATTGCCTTCCAGGTCGATGGAAATGTCTCCCAGACCTCCTAATACAGCCCGTCCAGCAATTTCATCTCCCGGTTGTAGCTCCCATTTTTGATAGAGACGAACTTCCAGGGGGGGTGGGGCCGGAGCCTTACTACAGGCACCCAATCCGAGCAGAGCGGGGGCCAGCAGGTAGCTAATGACGGAAACTAAACGCATACCCGGCATACTCGTTACCTTCGTAAAGAACTACGAGCCAGGTTTGGGAGTCGAAAGCCAGAGGGTAGGCTTCCCGCTGAGCGGTCACCCCACTACGGATCTGAATATCTGGCAATTTGCAGTAAGGATTCTGGGCGATACGACGGATCTGAGCTTTATCAGAGCGTTCTTGTACGGTTAGTAATCTGGACAACTCCTGGCGGGTGAGAGTTGCTTCGGGTTGCACTACGACCTGGCAGATATCTTTGCCTGTGGCTGTGGTAGGCAGAAATCCACGGGGATCTACCATCAGGCCGAGAGCTGCAACAACAGAGCCACCTGCCAGCATGTATTTCACGCTTGATACTTGAGATTTACGATGATTCATGGCCTAAACCTCGAAAATCGCGGAACGGGTTGGAGAGGTTATAGAGTAAGAAGGAACTCTCCATAACGGTTTTTAACAGGACTGTTTTACAGAAGTTACTTATCTATCCAGTAATATAGTACAAATGAACTATACACGATGGGAGGGGAAACTTGTCAACATCTCTTGTAAAGCTGTAAGAAATAAAGCCGTAAAAAAGCTCCGGGCGATCGCCCGGAGCTTTCAGGTTGCGATAGATGGAAATGGCAATTTTACGGTCGGCGTTGCTTGAAGCTATGCAGCCATTCCCGCAGTTGTTCGCTGGCTACATCCCGCCCGCCCAGTCCAAAGGCCAGGGCGATGGCGACGGCAACTGCTCCCAGTAACAGCCCAAAGGCCAGATTAACGATGCTGGGGGCAATGCCCATCTGTTGTAAGGCCATGGCTGCCACCAGGACAATAATTGAAATGCGGGCGGTTTGACCTAACAATCTAGACTGAGCGCTCCCAGAACTGGTAATCAGGTTAAAGGCCAGGTTAGCCAGGTACAGACCGATCGCAAAAATCACCAGGCCAGCCAAAATTTGCCCAAAGATCACCAGCAGACCACTGACGATCGCCGTAATAGAACTGATATCGAGAATTTGGGTCGCAGCCACGGCTGCAAACAGGAGGATCCCAACCAGAACCACAATTCCTACTACCTCCGAGGGGGTGCGGGAAGGTAGACCATCGGTGGTTTGCAGAGTGGTTGGTTGTCCGCCGGGAGGAACCGTACTGCTCAGGTCTGCCGGAGAAACTGGAGGTGGGTTATAGGGAGTTGCCTGAACTCCCAGCCAGTAAAAAATATTGTTGAAGCCAATACCGGTCAGGATGTTGGTCACCAGATCGGCAATAAATTTACCAATGGCGTAGGCCCCAACCAGGACGATCGCGGCTGTAAAGATTTTGGGAATAGCTGCCAGAATCTGATTCAGCATCGAGGTGGCTGGCTGGGAGATAGCAGCTATCTGCAAGGCATCCAGGGCCGAAATTGCCGTTGGGATCAGAATCAGCACATAGACGATCGTCCCCAGCAACCAGGAAAGGGACTGACCGCCCCGGGCCGGGCTGAGACCAAACTGGGCCCCAAACCGATCGGTGCCGGTGGCTGCCAGTAGATTGGTCACGATTTCCCGGACAACCCTTGCCAGAATCCAACCTACGGCTCCAATTAAGAGGGCCTTCAAGATTCTGGGTAGGGCAGCAAGAATATCGTTTAACAGGTTTTGGACAGGTTGTAGAGGTCCCTGCAAATCCAGAACCCCCAGGATCAGGGGCAAAAAGAAAAGAAAAATAAACCAGTAGAGAACGTTGCCCAGGGTTTCGCTGAGGAGAAACTGATTGCCTTCTGGCGCAACGCTGGAACCGGATACCTTCTCATCGAGGGAAAAAGAACGGGCCATGCGAACTACCACTGCTTTCACCAGGGTCGCCAGAACCCAGGCTACTCCCACCAGAATTGCTGCTGCTCCCAGTTTTGGCAGGAAGGCAAAGATCTGGTTCAAAAAGTTGTTCAGTGGTTCGGAAACCGTGGTCAGGTTAAGCGCATTCAGGGCGGCTACTACCGCCAGAATCATGATCACCCAGAAGACGATCGCCGCAGCCCATTTTTCTACGTTCGGTTCGGTTTCACTCCGTTGGCCGGTCACCCAGTTGCTCAGACGATTGTCGATGTCCGTTCGTTTTAAGAGTCCCCGTACAGCAGCAGCGACAAGACTGGCGACAATCCAGCCAATTAACAGAATGGCGATCGCGCCTACCAGATTTAACAAAACCGGCCCCAGGCTATAGCCTAAGCCTTGAACAAAACCGATAGGATCAGAAGTGGCGGTTGTCGGCGCGGGAAGGGGAGCTGGAGGAGCCTGGGCGACTAATGGGTGTGTCCACATTAGCCCCTGAAAGTCCCCTGACTGTAAAAAACTAAGCCAAGTTCGATTCATGATTGCCTAAATTAACCCCATATATGTTGCACTTGGGCAAAATTATTTCATCGTAGATTACTGCCTAGAGATATACCCTATCTTTCTTAAGGCTTCTAGCCTGAGTTGGTAAAATCTCAGGTTTTCTCTTGGTCAGGCTAAATTCAACCCAAATTACGCCTTTTGTCGAAACAGGTTCATCTATCTTTGTGAAGAAACCTATGTCTGCGGTTCAAGTATTCGAGCAATCTGTGCAAATTCAGGCTAGTGCCACCAATGTCGAACGCTGTATCACCGACCTTGCTCTGATGCATCGGTGGCTCAATCCAGCCCTGCGTTGCGAACCGATCGGAGACTGGTCTACAGCTCTTGGGGGGCAGAGCCGATTTATTATTCAGGTGCCACTGCTACAACCTACGCTGTACAGTACCGTGGTCGAACGAGAACCGGGGTTGATTGTCTGGGAGTTTAAAGGCTTTTTTCGAGGGCGCGATCGCTGGGAATGTAACCCGGAGTTAGAGGGTACCCGATTAGTGAATCGATTTGAGTTTGAAATTCCCAATCCGATCGTGAAATTGGGTTTTGACAAATTTGCTGCTACCTGGACGCGGCAGGATATGCAGGCCCAACTGCGGCGATTGAAGCGGGTTGCCGAAGAGTTGCATCGAGGCATGGGCTGATCAGGCTGGAGCGGCCCCTTGCTCTAGGATCCCTGCAGCATTTCCAGTAATTCTTGAATGGCAAGAGCATCCGCCGCATTGGGGGCCAGATTCAGGTAGGTGGCCAGGTCCTGGCGGGCTTCGGTCAGGCGGTTCAACCGGTAATACAGAATGCCTCGATCCCGGAGTTCCCCAGGGGCCTGGGGAAACAGAAGCAATATCCGTTCAATTGCTGCCAGGGCTTTGTCAACCTGACCTTGATTGATATAGATGCCTTTCAAGTTACCCAGCATGCGGGCCAGAAACTGGCGATTGCTGACAGGTGATAAAAAGGTCGGTTGCAGTTCGATCGGGCGGCCATAGAGCTGATTTAACCGCTCCTGGCAGTCCTGGGGAAATAAAATCTCACCCTGATGAAAGGCATCAACAAAGACCTCCATCTCGTCCACCAGGGGGCGAATCAAAAAATGCCCTGGTAGCCCCACTCCTACCATGGGAAAATCAATTCTGCGGGCCAGGGCCAGGTACACCAGGGCCAGGGAGATAGGAATACCGGTGCGTCGATCGATTACCTCGTTTAAGAAACTATTGCGGGGATCGTAGTAATTGTCCCGATTGCCACAATAGCCGAGTTCATCATAGAGATAGCGATTGACGGTTTGAATCACCTTCAACGGATAGGAAACTTCCGGCAACCGCTGTTTCAGGTTTACTGCCATGTGATCGAGCTGGGCAGTGTAGGCAGCCACATCCATATCAGGATATTCTTCCTGGGCCAGGTAAAGGGCCGCTAATTCCAGGTTAATTTGCCTATCGGGTTGACTGACTTCCCGAAGAAATAACTGTCTGGTAGAGAAAAAACTCATGGCACAACGGTAGGAAAATAAGGACGGAACTGGGTCGTGGTTAGGGATGATAGTCTCTACCAGAGCCATACTGCAGGGCCTGGAGCCAGCGCCGGGAGTAATATTGTTGGGGCAGGGGTAGGGTTTCAATCCAGGTAGCGAGATTGCGGCCAAGGGAATAAAGGGCGGTATACCCGGCCAGATTGAAATAGTGAACCAGCCAGTTGGCCAGGGTCGGTAGCCCCACCTGGGGCAGGATCTGCAAGACCAGCAGGGGGTTGGCGATCGCCGTTTGAATCAGGGTTTGAAATAACCCCGGAAACTGCACCACATCCTGAAGAAACGGTTTGAGGGTCGGTTCGCCCAGGGTATCCATCACCTGAAACACGGTGGCCAGCAGTTGATTAATCTGGTTTGGGGCTAACTTTTGATCAACTCCCACACTCATGGCCCGTTGAAACAACCAGGTAACCGCCAGATTGGGCTGGTAAGGTTGCAGGACACCCAGGGCTTGCCGATCCAGCAGATCCGCCTGGAGGGCTTCTTGAATGCCACCGGTGAGCCGTTCCAAATGCCTTACCATTGCCCCGAAGCCGCCAAAACTGAGAGGCGACTGGTTGCCACTACTGTCTCCGACTAACAAAATCCGATCCCAGTTCAATTTTGGAGGGCTGCTTTGATAACAGGGAAAGTAGCCAAATAAGGCCCGACGGATTTGCAGTTGTTCCAGCTGAATCCCCTGATAGGTAGGCAGGTAGCGAAAATATTCTTCAAACAGAGTTTCCAGGCTGGGCCGATCGGGGTGGGCATCCAGGTAGGTAAACAAGTAGGTGGTACGGCCATCCCTGGCCGGAAAGGCTTCCCAGAAATACTGGCATTGCTGCTGAATTGGGGTACAGGTGGCAATCAGATCGCCGCTCTGGTTAGCGGGAAACCCGGTTGCGCAGGTACCCACTACCAGGCAAACCGCATCGGGAGGTTGGCCCTGGCGGGCCTGCCTGACAATGGTTGAGCCATGGCCCATGGCATCCAATAATAAGCGCGTCCGAAATTCTCGTCCACCGGCTTGCAGAGTTACGCCGTTAGGATGCACGATCGCTGCAGCAAAGGCGGTCTGCTCAAATAACTGCCCCCCTGCGTCTAAAAACCGTTGTTTCAGAGTTTCCAGCAAAAATACCGGGTCTACCCCGACATTCAGGACGTCCCGTACCCAGAGGTCAGACCCTCCCAAAAAACTCAACCGAACTGGGTTAAATTCGCTGGCAATGGTTTGCTCCAACTCCGCTGGATTGAGTAAACCCAACCGTAGAAAGACCTCTAGTTCCTGACGGGAAATGTTCCACTCCTGCTCTCGCCCTCGCAGGGTTCCCCGTTCCACCAGGGCCACTCGCCAGCCCTGTCTGGCCAGGGCTGCCCCCAGCAAAATTCCCAGGGTGCCGCCGCAAACTACTACATCCCAGTCAAGCTCGATCGCTGTGGAATTGCTCTGGACCACTTCAGGAACCGGCAACTTCCCCTGGCGGAGTGATTGCCACTGAGCATCAACCCGACGCAACCCTGCTAAGGGGTTTCCCGGTAGGGGAGAAAGATATTGTTCCGTCAGGGTCATAACTGGGTTGAGCTAAATAACCTCCAGCACTAGGTTAACGTGATTAGACCCGATCTGGTGTTCTAGTTGGAGGAGGGATATTTAGCAAATCGGTAGGATAGCTTGGGATTGGGGGCTGGCGCTTCTGTGGGTTGCTCCAGGGGTTTGATGGGGATAACCTTGCCTTTGCGATCGGAGGGTTTCGATTCGGCTGACTTTTCGTTTACTGGAATGGGTTCAGTTTTGGCCACCTTATCTATCTTGGGTTTTGCCGCTTCTGCTTCGCTCAGTTCCAACTGACGCTTCATCGCCAGCAGCACCGAAATCAGGGCCCCATTGTTTAAGGGGTGACTATCCAACACTTCCAGCACTCGCTTCACGGCGGTTGCCACACTGCTCACCAAGTTATCCCGCTGGAACCCGGGCAACAAATCCGCCGCTCCCTGATAAACGGCCCAACGACGTTCGTACTGACTGATTTCAGTTTGCGATGTATCGGTCAAAATAACCTGTAATGCCGGATAGCGATCGCGGCACCAGCGGCACAGCTCAAACGGATTGATTTGCTGCAATCGCACATCGATCAGCAACAGATCGGGTAAAGTCAGCCCCGCCTGTTGGAGTTGTTCGATGCTTTCAAGTAAATCAGTATCAGGGGCTTCCCAGATGACAGAAATTTTTTGAGATTTCAAGACTGCCTGCCAGATCGCCCCCTGCAGCTTGGTTGATTGGATCATCAAAACGAGTTTCTGCGAGTCAGTCATGGGAGATGAATCCTGAAGCAACAACAGGTAAACAAACGGAGCTACCAACTCGATCGCCGTCATTCAACGGGACGGACGATTAACTCAAGGCCTGCCCTGAAATAGACACTAATTAAACGAGAAAGCGGTAAACAGAATAGATGGGAAATAAGAATGGTAGAGAATGGGAACAGGAAGCTACAGCCATCCTTCCCTTCATGGGTAATTCATATAAATCTCTTATAATAGTAAGCCAGAAGGTAAAGGCAAAATGGTATTGGATGGCACACCTTTACGATCAGTTACGTTTCTGGTCTGGCCTGCTTCGGATGCAGGTTTTCCCAAAATCTAATCTCGGCTGAACACAACGGCTGCATTCTGACCACCAAAACCAAAACTCAGGCAGAGAGCATGATGCACGTTGATTAGTTGGGCCACCCTGACAAAATTTAAGGCGAAGGCTGGTTCCTGTAGCCCGACGCAGGGGGGAAGAAGTTGGTTCTGCAGGGCCAGTAGGGAAAAAACTGCCCCCAGGGCTCCTGAAGCGCCGATCGTGTGACCCGTTGCTCCCTTGGTGGAGCAGATGGCAACACTGCTTGGAAATAACTGCTGGATTAAATTTGCCTCATTCCGATCATTGAGTTGGGTAGCGGTGCCATGGGTGTGAATAAAATCAATATCCTGAGGGGTTAAGCGGGCTTGTTTCAGGCACTGGTTAACAGCAGCGATCGCACTCCGACTGCTTGGTTCTGGCGCGCTGACATGGTGCCCATCGGCGGTCAATCCGTAGCCCCTGATCCGTCCGTAGATCTTGGCTCCTCGCTGTTTTGCCAGTTCCGCCGGTTCCAATACCAGCATGGCCCCGCCTTCCCCTAACACCAGGCCCTCCCGTCTCTGGTCGAAGGGGTAAGCTCCTGTCGTGGCCAGGGCTCCCATCCGGTCAAATCCGGTCAGGGTCAGAGGGGTAATGGGGGCTTCTACGGCTCCCGCCACAACCTGTTGAACCTGTCCACTATGGAGTAACTCACAACCCTGGGCGATCGCCCATAGTCCGGTAGCGCAGGCTGCCATAGGAGAAAACACCGCCCCCCTTGTCTGAATTTGGCGGGCGGTAACGATGGCGGCGGCATGGGGCAGGGTGTCGAGCCAGGGCAGAGGCAATTCTTCCGCCCCAGTCAGGGAATAGCTGACCAGTTTTTCCCACTGGGCCTGGTTCCCTCGACTGGAACCGACAACGACTCCACAATTGGGGAGGGGGGGAGCCAGGGCAGCATCGGTCAAAGCTGCCGTCACAACCCGTTCGGTTAAGACGGCTAACTCTGTTGGGCTACTTCCCACCAGACCTACGGGTTTTGCTGCTAAGGCCGGAAACAGAGCAAAGCTCTGAAGTCCTGATTGACCTTGCAATAGAGAGTTCCAGGTACTGCCAAGATCTCCCAGGGCAGAAATTAGACCTACCCCAGTGACAACAATTTCCATAGCAATCGATAGGCAGAGTGAGAAAATGGCTCCTCTGCTTGCTTTTCCGTTGCGTGGTTGCCTACTTCTGTTTCAGGTTGTCTAACCCACTCACAACCTTAGCAGTTTGAATCCGGTCTCCCTGCTGAATTTTGTCTACCGTCTCCATGCCTTTTGTGACATAGCCGAAGACCGCATAACTGCCATCTAGAAAACTCAGGTCAGCCAGGGCGATATAGAACTGAGATGACGCTGAATCGGGCATGCTGGAACGGGCCATTGCTACCGCTCCTCGCCGATGTCTCAGCTTTGGAGCCTTGGTCACTCCTGCGCTATCCAAGGTCTGGTGGTAAATGGGTTGATCGGCTCCCTCGGGTTTGATTTCCAGGGGAATATAGCGGGCCTGAGAACTGGCTGGATCGACGAAACTTCCGGTTCCCAGTTGGGCCGTTGGAAATTTGGGATCTTTACTCTGGGGGTCACCGCCCTGCACAACAAAGGGCTGGGGTTCGCGGACTACTCGGTGAAACGACAGACCGTTATAAACGCCGCGTCGCACCAGGTCAACAAAGTTGCCCGCAGTAAAAGGTGCATTGGTTCCATCTACTTCGATCGTGATTGGATTGCCTTTCACCATCAGTTCTATCGTTGCCTTGCCATCTAAGCGCGGTAGATTGGTGGGCTGGTTGTTTTCAGTCGGGGTATCGGGCCGACTGGCTATTTGGGTTGGAGTTGGGTTGCCTGTAGCGCTACCCGCAGGGTCAGAAGTTGGACTGGCTGAGGTAGATTGCGACGACTGTTGTGGCAGACAACCACCAACCAGCAATGTCAGTGTCAGGAAGGTCAAAGCCAACCAGCGTCGGAATAACTTCTGCATACAAACCACCATAACTGTTCAGAAATGCCAGATATCTTAACTCACAGACCTTTTAACTACAGACCTTCCAGCGGTACACCCAGAAACCGGGCCAGTTCTGCTCCCTGATTTTCCAGTTCTGACAGCGCCATGGGTTGCCCTACCCGAGTCAGGGGAATATCTCTTCGGCCTTTGACCCGCAGATAGAGAGCCCGTTTGGGATTTAACCCATCCCGTAACTCTACTTTCACGGCCAGCACATCTTCGGTTTTACAGGTCAACTCAATTTCGCGGTTCTTCCCTAGAAAACCCCAGCGGAAAATTTTTACTGTTCCACTGTTTTTGTCAAACTCGTTGTAGCCCGCCCCTACATCCAGAATCACGGATAGCCAGAGAAACAGGCTGAGCAGAGTTCCCGCCGTGCCATAAAAGGCCATAGCTAAACCCTGAGGTACAAAAATCAGTTGGGTCGGGTCAGAGAACGGTAACAGGTTGACATGGGAATAGCTTGATAGGCCAGCCAGCAAAAAACCGGTGGCTCCCACGGTCACTACCGATGCCCACCAGTAATTGCTCAGGCGGCGAGAGCCAATGATTTGTTGCCGCAACACATTGGCTTCTTTGTTTGGAGTTGTTTGCACAGTCATAAATAATTAAAAGGTTTTGGCGAACCGACACTTAATTTGGTATCTGGCAGAACCCAGAGGAATCAAGCATTCAGAGTTTTCATAAGGTTATCGTTTTAGATCTTAACGGATAGGGCAACGCTAGCTTGCACCCAGATGCCTCGACCTGGCCCAAAACAACGGAACTGATGCGAATCAAATTCCTTCAGGGCTAAATTAAGTTTTATTTATTACCGTGTGGAAATTCTACAGACTGTCATGATGGGATCGCAGTTTAATTCTGCTCTCAGAAAACTTTTTTCTGCTTGACAGGTATAAATACTTAGTCTAACACCAGATTGGTTCTAGGCTTGCCAGAGAATCAAGGCTCGGGTGGCACTGTTATTGGCGCTTTAGCCCCTGTCTTCAGGCTTCGTCACCCAGGGGATGAAATTTGAGATTACTGAGATTCCACGTATCAGTTTGTAAAATTTCTGATTTCTCCTATCATGTATAGACATATAAACCTGTTCACTCTAGAGAACCTGCACTTTTAGTAAAGCTAGAGGATTTGTTCATTATGACCATTGCAGTCGGACGTGCGCCTGCCACACGGGGCTGGTTTGACGCCCTCGATGACTGGCTGAAACGCGATC
>ERZ1066137.83-NODE-83-length-93701-cov-10.404246_pt1 | contig 93701 bp, 80 predicted proteins | sample MGYA00382784_ERZ1066137 | MGnify/ENA primary metagenome ERZ1066137 (study PRJEB33369, sample SAMEA5778367) | biofilm metagenome | biome: Industrial cooling water; feature: Water cooling tower basin; material: Biofilm | place: United Arab Emirates | collected... | reverse complement strand
AATCATGGAAACATGAAAGGGCTCTTTTTAAAACTTATCTCGGACAGTAGTGATTCAAAATTCGAAATTCAAAATGGGGTGGGCAACGAGCAGGTAACTCCCGGTCTTTCGGACTTTCCGACTTCCGGACTTCCCAACTTCCGGTCTTCCCGACTTTACAACCTTGCAACTTTTGAACGTTGAATTTCAGCCTATTGTATCACCACCGTAGCTTTATTGAACTTATTTTCCTCCAAGGGGCCTACCTTCTCGCCACCGCCCTGGTTGTCTTTGTCATCTTTGCGCACGATGAGGAAGTATTGAATGGCCTTCATTTTTTTGAATTGCACCACGCCTTTGTCATCGGTGGTACCTTCAAACGCCACGTTTGTTTCCTGGTTGTAGTCGGCCTCCGTCTCAAACAGTTTTACTGCCGCTTGCGGCACCGGGTTGCCCAGTTCGTCCACCACTTTCAAAATCAGTTGTGTTTTGATGAGTTGGGCTTGGGCCTGGTACGTCAGCGCAAAGCACACAACAAAAAGAAATGCGATTTTTTTCATAAGTCACGTTTTAAGTGCGAACAACGAATCAGCTACAAAGTTACGGGTTAATCGGCAATGGCCTGATAGGTGAGTGTCTTGTATTTGTCGCCAATGTTCCAATACGGAGTGTTGTACATGTTGGTAAACACCAGCCCGATTAATTTTTCCTTAGGATCGGCCCAATAGTGCGTATTGAAAGCCCCGCCCCAGCTAAAGCTGCCCAACGAAAGCACCGACTGCGCATCGTTCTTTTCCGTTTCCAGCCCAAACCCCAGGCCAAAGGCATTGCTCATGGTTTTGGGCAACTGGTCCGTGAGCATCAGCTCTACCGTTTTGCGGCTGATCAACCGCACGCCATTTAGTTCGCCCTTGTTCAGAAAGAGCTGAAGGAAGCGCGCATAATCTTCGACCGTGGAACTCAGCCCCGCACCTCCGGAAAAGTACGTTCCCTCCAGCGTGGGGTAGTTCGGGTTCACCCCGTCATATGCCTCGGTGGGCACCGGGGCTACGCGGCCTTCGCGACTTTGATACAACGTAACCAAGCGGTTTTGTTTTTCTTTCGGCAGATAGAAATGCGTGTCGTTCATGCCCAGCGGTTGAAAAATCCGCTGACGGAAAAACTGGTCAAGCGAAAGCCCTGATACGACTTCCACCAGATAGCCCAACACATCGGTATTAAGGCCATACGTGTACTGTTCGCCCGGGTGGTGTTTGAGCGGCAGGGTGCCCAGTACTTTTATCTTGTCGGCCAGTACCATGGAGGCATTGCCAATGCCGCTGGGCACGCGGGCCTTGGCGTAGACCGCGCGAAACTCCTGGCTGCCAATGGCGGCATAGTCGATGCCCGATGTGTGGGTAAGCAACTGGCGGATGGTGATTTCGCTTTTGGCGGGCACGGTCGCGTAGGTCGTATCACTCCAATTCAGCGTGGTGAGCACACGCGGGTTTTTGAATTCGGGAACGTAGCGCGAGATGGGATCGTCCAACTGGAATTTTCCTTCCTCCCACAGCATCATCACCGCCAAGCTGGTGATGGCTTTGGTTTGCGAGGCAATGCGGAAGATGTCGGTGGTCTTGAGGGGCGTTTGTTTTTCTACGTGGCTGTAGCCGAACGATTTCAGGTACACGACTTTTCCGTTTCGCACGATGATGGCCACGGCCCCCGGTATCCATTGGTTTTTCACGTGCGTGTCCAGCAGTTGATCGATGCGCTGCAGCCGCGTGGACGACAGGCCGTTTTCTTCGGGTTTACCGCTTGTCCACGCTTTGGACGGCTGTGCCCACGTGCACCCTGTAGCGAACAGCCAGCTTGCCAACCCGATCAATGTGCGTTTCATGCGTGTATTTTTTTGTTGCGTTGCGTTTGGTCGTTCTGCTCAAAGCCCTTTGACGGACATGCCCCCATCTACGCGCAGGTTTTGCCCGGTGATGTAGCTGGCCTTGTCCATCGCCAGGAAGGCAATCGCTGCGGCTACTTCTTCCGGTTTGCCTACGCGCTGCAGTGGAGTGCGCTCGATGATCTTGGACATCCGTTCCGGTTGCGAGAGCACCGCCTCCGTCAGCGGTGTTTCGATGTACCAGGGCGACACGCTGTTCACTCGGATGCCGTGCTCGGCCCATTCCGCGGCCAGGTGCCGCGACAGTTGGAGGATGGCCGCTTTGGTCATGCCGTAGGGCGGGCCGCTCAATACGTCCAGCTCCCCGGCCACCGAGGCCACATTTACCACGCTGGCATGGCCCGCATTTTTCAGCATGGGGAACGCCAGGCGCGTCAGTTCCATCAGGCTGAACAGGTTCAGCTCAAACAATTGGCGGTATTCGTCTTCGGTATAGTCGGTAAATTTTTTGCGGATGTTACTGCCCACGTTGTTCACCAGGATGTCCAGCTTGCCCCAGTTCTCGTCCACTTTGCGGATCAAGTCGTGGCGGAAAGATGCCTCCGTGATGTCGCCCGGCATCACATAGAGGCGGGCGGAGTGGCGCAGTTTCCCTTCGATCGACTTCGTATCGCGGGCGATGACCAATACCTCTGCGCCCAGATCTAACAGCTCCTGGGCGGTGGCTTTGCCGATGCCCTTGGTGCCGCCTGTCACGAGGGCTTTTTTGTTTGCCAATGACCAACTCATACGCAACTGGATAGAGCCGGAAATGTGGCTAAGTTTTTTGGGGAAACAAAATACAAGTTGGTAAACCGCAGAGGCGCAAAGGCGCGGAGGTGTCATTTCGGATTTGGGTATGTGCGGGCTTTTACCTCACCCCGGCCTGATGCCTGCCAGACGGAGAGCCGGACCTGGTCTATTTAAAATCCGTCTTCACCACCAGCAGGTAGTAGTCGCGCTCGATGGGCAAGTAGCCCTGTTCATAGCAGTAGAAGTACACGGCTCCGTCTTTGGTTTTGTAGAGGTCGGTGTGGTAGCGGAAGTCGAAGCCCATTTCCAGCAGTTTGCCGTGGCTGACTTTGGTTTTGCCGGAGGGGTTGAGGGCCGCCAGGATTCTGCGGTTTTTGCGCAGGGCGTTGTTCACGTTGCGCACGTAGTTGGTTTCATCGCTGTTGAGGCGGTTGTTGAACGACACGCGGCATTGGTCGCTGCAAAACTTTTTGTCCGGCCGTCCTTTGAGCGGCTCCCCGCACTCGAGGCATATTTTGGTGATGGGCTCAGGCATGAGGGGAAGGTAAGAAGATTTTTTGGGAAATTGGAGGGCGGGTTTTTTGAGGGGACTGGTTGGCAGCCGCGCGCCCGGCCCACGAAATTCTGCCTTGAGCGGAAGGGCGATATACAGGCGTATATACGAAAGTTTGCGTCATGAGTAAAATTTCAGCATTCGGATAATCAGATAGACATCTTTTTTGGCGAATGTGGAGTTTCGGATATCTTTGAGTTGGCAGTAATGCCGCTCGACAGAGAAAACCACCCGACAAATTGGACGGAATTTCGTAAATTGTGGTGTGAAAAAAAGAACGACCAAGGGATTTGATTTTGTAATAGACAAGCTGACAAATTCCATTGAGAATAGGATAACAGGCGACAGCTTCACGACCAATATTATCCATCTTACAAAGGCTGACCTTAAAATAGTTACAAAGAAAAACGATTGGGTTTTTGACTGGAAGTACGAGTTAAACCAGCCCGAGAGAGAAGTATATAAGCTCACAATTGCAGAGAATACTAACGTAATTCAGGGACTAATAAGTCTTGAGATTAAGTTTGACCATGTGTACATGCACTTGGTAGAGAGTTCTCCTTTCAACAAAGGACGAGAGAAAGTTTACTCAGGAGTACCAGGTAATTTAGTTGCATTTGCTTGCAGACTATCATTTCAGAGAGGGTTTGAAGGAAACGTATCCTTCATTTCAAAAACTCAACTAATAAACCACTACACCGAAACACTTGGTGCATTTCATGCTGGTGGACGACTAATGATTATCGAGACCGGAGCGGCCTTACGACTAATGAACAGATACTTTAAAAACATTGAAATATGAAGACAAGAAAAAATGAGTTGGATGTTGACTTTATTGGTGGTGTTGGACCATTGACAAAAGACGAAGAGAAAAGAATAAGTGACGTAATTAAAATGCTTAAGTCAAAGAAAAGTTCGACTCGTAAACCGACAAGAAAGTTGACGACCAAGAAAAAGGTGACAGCATAGCGTCACTACTGCCAACAAAAAATGTTTGTGTAATGGTGGGTGTAAGCTATAAGTTTCTATCTTCGTTCAACGTTTGGTCACGTGGGACAAATACGTTTTCAAAAGCCCACCACTGCGCAAACAGAAAGGGTGGTAGTTAGTGATTTACGTAAAGTCTGGAGATATTGCCCAAGACATCAGAAGTGGGCAAGTTGATAAAGCTGTACGGATCATGAAGGATGAAGGGCTACTAAGTTGAAACAACGCGCTGCAACATCACAATGAAACAACCTCTGACCATATTATTATTTCTGATCGGGCGGCTTTGTTTCGCAAACATGGCATCTCCGATATGGGAAGGCACCTTTTCGAGTTCCGCGTTCTCCAGCCGCGATATTGACATTCTACGGGAAAAAATCGTTGTGACAATTGACAAGGATTTCAGGACCGCTTTCTTCCAGATCGAATATTTTATCCGGGCGGACGCAAGCGGTAGGCAAATCCCCTTACTCTTCCACGCCAAAGACTATGAAGGCGATTTCAAAATATGGGTTGACAACCGAGCGGTAACGTGGCGCGACATTCCGCCTGAATATCGCACCACCGGGGACTCTCCGTTTGAGAAATTTTCGAGCTCATTCAAGCCGCCTCACCAAAGTGAACAGTCCGAAACGGTGGAAATCTACTGGGAAGAGAACTCCGGGTTTATTTATGACCTGAACGAGTTGAAGTATTTTGAAACCGACCTCGCCAAAGGGGAGCACCAAATACGCGTGGAATACACTGCCAATGTATGGACGGATATTTCAGACTGGGTGAAAGAATACAGTTTCCGCTACTCCCTTTCTCCGGCCAAAAGCTGGAAGTCCTTTGGCTCGTTGGAAGTAACCATTGACGCTTCCGACTTTGGTTTGTCACTGACGACCAACCTTGGGGAGCAGAACAGCGGTCGGTTGTATAGCGTGGCAGTTTGGAATTTTTCAACGCTGCCTGCCGACTACGTTGAGGTAATTTACAAGCCCAAAGTAAATGCGCTGGCAAGGGCCATGATAGCAATGGATCCCTTTGGGCTCACGCTTGTTTTTGGCCTACTGATGGTGTTTCTGCACGTCATAGGCATCCGGAAGTACCGGGAAAGCCGGCCAACAAAAAGGTATTCATGGGTGGTGATCGTTGGCAGTGTTGCGCTTCCTTTTTTGATTTTGATCGGCTATATGGTTTCATTTGACATCATCGATAGTGTAATCGGTCTAGAAGCCGGAAGGTATCATGGGTATACGTTTATCGTGATGATTTTGTATCCGTTGTTGGTACCGGTGTATTGGATCATCATGTGGTTGATCGATAAAAGAATAAAGAGACGGTTGAGCAACGCGCGGTTGTAGCCGCGCGCGGTTAGTGTTCACAGAAGTAGTTGGGCATCTGATTGGTTTTGGTGCCGCCAGTAATCAATAAAGGAAAGAATTAATCAACGATCGTTATGGCCCATGGAACAGACACAATGGCGGTACCGTCCCCCGCACGTAGCCAAGAGGGCGACTTGGTGATCACGCCATCGCCAACTTCTTCACCCGCTGATTTTGACTTTTACGTGGGGGAGTGGACTGTCAAAAATAGAAAACTGAAGTCGAGGTTGAACAACTGTGCCGAGTGGGTTGAATTTGAGACCACTGCCATCATGCACAAGGTTCTCAATGGTCTTGGCAATATCGACCACATTTATGCGAGTTTTGATGGCAAACCCTTTGAGGGCATGTCTGTCCGGTTTTTCAATCCGGACACAAGGCTGTGGAGCATCCATTGGGCGGACACAAACACGCTTCGGCTTGATAAGCCCACGATTGGCTCATTCGGCAGGGATTTTGGGCATTTTTATAGCAACGACACCGTAGAAGGGGTAAACGTGTTGATTGTGTACCGGTGGGACATCAGAGATCGGGAAAACCCGGTTTGGAGCCAGGCATTTTCGGCCGACCAAGGAAAGAACTGGGAGTGGAATTGGTATATGTATTTTACGCGGGCAAATTGATTGAGTCTGTTCTCAGCGGTGTTGCTTCCTAGTGGCGTACGTCCTGGCCTGCCGTCCGTGGAGAGATTCCTAGCTTATATTATTCCAACTATAACGACCTAATTCACCACGTAAGGACCACAAGCAAAGGCGACCGATATTTCAATCCGTTTGACCAGTTGTTCATTTTAATGGGACTCAAGGGAGTAAAGGATACGTGATACGCGCCCAGCGCACAACAAAATGTTTGTGTCAGATGGGTTGACATGCGTTTTGAAAATGCTGTGCTTTTCAGTTATTTTATCTTGTGGGAGAAGGCGTGGGTGTTAGCTCCCCGCCCGACCGCACACACTGATCGTTGACGGCAAGCCATTAAGGAATATGAGACAACTAATTTTGACGATCCTATTTTTTTTCGTTGGACTAATTTGTTCACCCGGACAGAACATTTTAGTGGACACATATTGCATAAAGCTAAAAAGACCTGCAAATGACAAATACTTTGTTGGGGTCAATCTTGACTCGATTCCGACTGAATGGCGGACTCTCTATGAAGAAGGGTTGAGAGACTGGGGTAAACTGTTATCAAGATTTAACGAGGAGCCGCTAATAAATCCTGACCAAGAGGTCTTCAGATCAATTACTTTTGGATCATTTAATAATCCAAAAGATGTGCAAATAATGAGAATTGAGAAATGGGATAACAAAGTTGTGGTGACAATAAAGCTGATTGAGAGGTTGAAGGATTCAACCGTTATGGTTCATAAAAAAATACTTGGGACAGAGGTATGGGGTAAATTTGAAGAGGTTGCTAATAAATACGTTACTTCTCGACCAACATATAAAAGTGTAAAGCACGTAATTCACGATGGTAATACTACAGTATTTGAAGGTTACTTATCCAAGAGGTATCATTTCCTTGAAAGGCATGCAATATCAATTACGGATCCAGATTTAATGGAGGTTAATAGATTTTTGTTTAAGTCGGCAGGGGACATCTATGGGGTTAATTGCAAAAAAGACACAAGAGGGAATTGAAAGTTTGGTGTGGATGGCCAGCCGGCAACAAAAAGTTTATGCCAACTTCGGGTGACTTGTGGGCATAAAGTTTGGTTTTTTTTAATTTCGTTCGCCCACGTGGGACAGGACGTGGCTTCGAAACCGCCACGCCTTATGACGAATTCGAATTCATAAGAGAAGAACTGAGAGAAAAACATTTGATTAAGAAATAACTGGTGCCAATAAAGTGCCTAATCAAAGCCGGGGTTCGTTGTAAATTTGTATCTTCGGTTAAAAGTGCGTTTGGGTAACGGTTGACAATGACAGGCGAGTCGCGCTAAACAATCCGCTACGCTCCATTTATTAGCGCTCCTAAACACGCCAATATACAAACAGACACGTTAGCGGTCATTGATGACAATACTTGATAACATAAAGATAAAGCCAGTCGGCAAAAGAAACTGGGTCGATTTCGAAGCGCTGTTTCAGTCCAAAGGTGGGCCTAGCTACTGTTGGTGTATGGCTTGGCGTATGACGAAGGAAGAGTTGACGAAAAACTCTTCGACCAATAGAAAGAAGTTCATTCAACAGCGGGTACTAGATAAAATACCCATCGGACTTTTGGCGTATCTGAAAAAGGAGCCAATTGCGTGGTGTTCTATTGCACCGAGAGAAACATATCAAAGACTGGAAGGTGATGAGAGCTTTGAAAATGTTTGGTCGATCGCCTGCTTTTATATCAAGAAAGAATTTAGAGACAGGGGAGTTGTTGATCTGCTAGTTGAGAATGCAAAAAAGTACGCAAAAGAAAATGGGGCTAAATATCTGGAAGCTTATCCTGTCGACCCGGATTCTCCAAGTTATCGGTTTATGGGATTTGTGAAGACATTCGAGAAAGTTGATTTCACTTTTTTGAAGAAGGCAGGGACAAGGAGAAATGTAATGATATACAAACTATAGGCATGAAAATAGCGCTAACAAGCGGCTTTGCGCCAGGCGGGGTGACGTTCGGTGCTCGGTTGACAGTTTTGTGCCTTTTGGCATACAGATCCCGAAACCCGCCTGAACGCAAAGCCGCACCCCATTCGCAGTAATGCCGCTCGGTAAACTCGGCCACGGTCAATAGGCAAAAAATCCAGCTTTGGGTAATTTGGAATAACACAAATCAACTCAACTCATCGGCAACGGCTTTCACCCTGCAAAAGTCGGTCACTCGCGCACGGCCACCGCTTGCCCGGTCACTACACGCTTCACCGAAAAATAACAGTGCGCCATCTTTGCGCTGTCAAAATATTGCCGAACTTACCCGTTCGTTACATCCCAACTACCTCTACCTATGCAGACGTGGAAAAAGATAGCCCTGGCACTGGGCGGTGTGGCCGTGGTGGCCTTCGCGTTGTTCTACTTTTCGCGCAGCCGCGCCTCACGCCCGGTGGCCGCCCCGCTGGACCCGGCCTTCGGGCAGTACATCAGCTCCTACACGGCCGGTGTCATCAGCTCGGGTTCGTCCATCCGCGTGGTACTCTCCTCCAACGTGGTGGATTCGCTCGCCATCGGCACCGAAACCACCGTCAAGCTCTTCTCGCTGTCACCGGCCGTGGGCGGCACCACCACCTGGCTCGACCTGCGCACGGTGGAGTTTAAGCCGGAGAAACGCCTGGTGTCCGGTCAGGTCTATTCCGTGAGTTTCGCGCTTTCGCGGCTGATCAATGTGCCGGACGGGTTGGAGAACTTTCAATACAGCGTGCAAGTCATCCCCCAGAACTTTGAGGTGTCGATTGAAAATGTGAAGCCTTATGTAAAGACCGAACTGAAACGGCAAAAAATTGAAGGGCTGCTGCTGACGGCCGACTATGCCCCGGAGGCGGACGTAGAGAAAGTCATCGCGGCCACGCAGGACAGCAAATCCTTGAAAGTAAACTGGACGCACACGGGCGAGGGCAAACAACACCACTTTGTGGTGGAAGACGTGGCTCGGAAAGAGGCCGCCTCCAACGTGCAGTTGGCATTGAATGGTGCCCCGCTGGGCATCGATAAAAACGAAACACAAAACGTGGACATTCCCGCCTTGGGCGATTTCAAAGTGACAAACGTACGCGTGGAACAGGGCAGCAGCCAACATGTGGTGGTGCAGTTTTCCGATCCGCTGAACGAAACCCAAAATGTGGAAGGGTTGCTGTCAATCTCCCAGCTCTCCAGTCTGGATTTTGAGATCAAAGACAACGAAGTGCGCATCTATCCGCCCGCTAAGCAAACCGGCACGCGCACGCTCACGGTGGAAGCGGGCGTAAAAAACATTCTGAACTACAAAATGGCCAGCGGCACCACGTGGGAGGTGGTGTTTGAGCAATCCAAACCGGAGGTGCGCTTTGTGGGCAAGGGCAGCATTTTGCCGAGCACGGATGGCTTGGTGCTTCCGTTTGAAGCGGTAAACCTGAAGGCCGTGGATGTTAAGATCATCCGCATATTTGAAAACAATGTGCACCAGTTTTTGCAAGTAAACGACCTGGATGGCAGCCAGGAGTTGAGACGTGTGGGGCGGGTGGCGTTGCAGAAAAAAGTATCACTCGAAGAAGCAGGCGTTGCCGACCTGGGCAAGTGGAACCGGTTTACGTTGGATCTGGCTACGCTGATCAACCCCGAGCCGGGCGCGATTTACCAAGTGCGGTTGAACTTCAAGCGCAGTTACCTGGCCTATGTGTGCGAAGAGGGTGGTGAGGAAGTAGCGGGGCAGACACTCTTTGGAGCAGAAGACGATTTTGACTCGGAAGAGCGCGAAGAAAGTTACTGGGACAGCTATGAGGACTACTACTATGGCGAGGACTATGAGTGGGAAGAGCGCGACAACCCTTGTCACGCCTCATACTATGTGAACCGTGCCATCCGCAAAAACATAATCGCCACCGACATGGGGTTGATGGCCAAGCAGGGGGAAGACGGCACCACCACCATCATTGCCACCGATTTGAAGACAACCCTGCCACTGGCCGGGGTGCAACTGGAATTGTTCGACTACCAGCAGCAGACACTTGGTACCGCCACCACCTCCAGCGAGGGGCAGGCCGTCATCGCTTCCAAACGCAAGCCGTTTGTGCTGGTGGCGCGCAACGGGGCGCAGCGCGGCTACCTGAAACTGCAAGATGGAGGTTCGCTTTCGCTCAGCAATTTTGATGTGGGTGGCGAGCGCGTACAAAAAGGGTTGAAAGGATTGTTGTATGGCGAGCGTGGCGTATGGCGCCCGGGCGATTCGCTGTATTTGAGTTTCATCCTGGAGGACAAACTGAAGCTGTTGCCCGCCAATCATCCCGTGGTGTTTGAACTGCAAAATCCGCAAGGGCAAATCACCAGCCGCATGGTGCGGTCGTCTTCCGAGAATGGATTTTATTCGTTTGCCACCGCGACCGATCCCGAAGCACCTACCGGCAACTGGACGGCCAAGGTAAAAGTAGGCGGCACCGAGTTTACGCAGCCGCTCAAGATCGAGATGGTAAAGCCCAACCGATTGAAGATCAATTTGGACTTTGGTGTAGACAAACTGAAAGCCGGCACCGATGCCATCAGCGGTAAGCTGAACGTGAAATGGCTACATGGGGCCCCGGGCAAAAATCTGCGGGCACAGTTCGAAGTCACGCTCACCAAGGCGGCCACCAAGTTTGAGAAGTATCCGGAGTTTGCGTTTGATGATCCCACGCGCAGTTTCTCCAGTGAAACGGTGGAGATTTTTGATGGTTTTACCGATGACGAAGGAAATCAGACTGTGAATGCTGAGTTGGCCGTAAACGAGGCCGCCCCGGGTATGCTCAATGCGGTGTTCCGCGGCAAGGTGTTTGAAGAGAGCGGTAACTTCAGCATCGACCGCTTTAGCATTCCATACTATCCGTATACTTCGTTCACGGGCATCCGCTTGCCGCAAGGCGACCGTGCCCGCGGTATGCTGCTCACGGATACCACGCACCGCGTGGACGTGGTCACCCTCGATGCCGATGGGGCTCCCGTATCGCGCAAAAATATTGAAATGACGTTGTACAAAGTCAACTGGCGCTGGTGGTGGGATCAGTCCAGCGAAGGCGATGTGAACTTTATGTCGGGGAGCTATTCACAACCCATTGCCGTGGGCAAGATTCAAACCGTCAATGGCAAAGGACAGTGGACATTTAGAGTTAAATATCCTGAGTGGGGCCGTTTCTTTGTGCGGGCTTACGATCCCGAATCGGGCCACAGCACGGGCAAAACCGTGTATATCGATTGGCCCGGTTGGGCCGGTCGCGCGCGCAACGAAGCGGATGGCGCTACCATGTTGTCGTTTGCCTCTGACAAACCCGCTTACAACATTGGTGAGAAAGTAAATTTGGTGATTCCCGGCAGCGACAAAGGCCGTGCGCTCGTCAGCGTGGAAAACGGCAGCCGCGTACTCAAAACATTTTGGCTGGAAACCAAAAAGGGCGACAATCCTTTTTCGTTTGAGGTGACGAAAGACATGACGCCCAACGTGTTCATCAGCGTAACGGCCTTGCAGCCGCATGCGCAAACGGCCAACGATTTGCCCATCCGCATGTATGGTGTCATCCCGATTCAAGTGGAAGATCCGGCCACGCATTTGATGCCCGTCATTGCCATGCCCGATGTGTTGGAGCCCGGCCAAAAAGTAACGATCAAAATCTCGGAGAAAGACAAGCGCAAGATGACGTACACCGTGGCCGTGGTAGATGAAGGGCTGTTGGACTTGACCAAGTTCAAGACCCCTGATGCGTGGAATCGCTTCTATGCGCGCGAAGCCTTGGGCGTGCGCACATGGGATGTGTTTGACGAAGTGATCGGTGCCTTTGGCGGAAAACTCGAGCGGCTTTTGGCCATCGGGGGCGATGGCGAATTGGCCGGAAAGGAAGACGATGCCAAGGCGAACCGGTTCAAACCCGTGGTCAAGTTCTTTGGGCCGTTTACGCTCACGGGCAGCAGCAATGAACATACGTTTACCATGCCGCAATACATTGGCTCGGTAAAAACAATGGTCGTGGCCGGGTATGAGGGCGCCTATGGTTCGGCCGACAAAGCTACGCCCGTGCGCAAGCCGTTGATGGTGTTGGCCACACTGCCACGCGTGTTGGGGCCCGAAGAAAAAGTGAAACTGCCGATCACGCTATTCACCCAAGACAAATCCATACGCAACATAAAGGTAGATGTGAAAGTGAGCGGCCCGGTGGCACTGGCGGGCACTACATCCAAAACCATAACGATGCAAGGCAACGACCAAACCGTTGATTTTGATTTGGATGTGGCCGGCCAGACGGGTGTGGCAAAAGTTGAAGTGACGGCCAGCTCCGGCAGCTATAAATCGACCGATGTGATTGAGATACAAGTGCGCAACGCCAACACACCCGTTACGCGGGTGCAAGAGGTGCTGCTCGAAGCGGGCAAAAGCTGGTCGGGCAACATTACGCCCGTGGGCATGCCAGGCACAAACAGCGCCATTCTGGAAGTGAGCACCTTGCCGCCCATCAACCTGGGCCAGCGGCTTAAGTACCTGATGCAATACCCGCACGGATGCATCGAGCAGACTACGTCTTCGGTGTTTCCGCAATTGTATCTGGAAAACATCAAGCAATTGACAGACGAAGAAAAAACCACGGTGCAACGAAACATAAAGGCGGGCATTGAGCGGTTGAAACTTTTTGCTCAGCGCAATGGGGGCTTTGCGTATTGGCCCGGTGGCGAAAACGCGGATAGTTGGGGCACCACGTATGCTGGCCACTTTTTAGTGGAAGCCGAGGCGAGGGGCTATTTTGTGCCGAGTGATGTGCTGAAGCGATGGAAGCGCTATCAAAAAGAAAAGGCACAGGCCTGGCGTAAGAACCAGGAATATTACAGCAGTGAGTTGATCCAGGCATATCGGTTATATACGCTGGCATTGGCCAATAGTGCCGAACTGAGTGCCATGAACCGTTTGCGCGAAGCCGGTAATCTGCCGCCCACGGCCGCGTGGATGCTGGCTGCGGCCTACGTGAAGGCGGGACAGGCGGAAGCCGCCAAAACACTCATCGCCACGCTGCCCATCACAGTGAAGCCGTATCAGGAAATGGCCTACTCGTATGGTTCGGATATGCGCGACCAGGCCATCATCCTCGAAACACTGTCCATGTTGGGCGACCGTACCAAAGCGTTTGAAGTGTTGCGCGAGATAGCGCGCTCGCTGGGGCGGCAGGATTATTATGGGGGCACTCAAACGCTGGCGTGGTGCCTGAAAGCCATTGGCGTTTTCGCGGGCCAGGAGCAAAAAGGGGACTTGCGCTTCGCGTATACGTACAAAGGCAAAGACGTAAAAGCCAATACGGGGCTGCCAGTGGCACAGATTCCGTTGGCGGTGGCCGATGGAAAAACAGAAGCATTGAAGATCACCAGCGAAAACAAAGGGGTGTTGTTTGTGCGCATCATAGGCGAGGGCACGCCCGCACGCGGGCAGGAGGACGATGCCGAAAACAACCTGTCGATCAGTGTCAGCTATACGGACACGGATGGCCGTGTACTGGATGTTGGCAATTTGGAACAAGGGCAAGAATTTATCGCCACGGTAACGGTGTCAAACCCCGGTCTTCGCGGGGCGTACAAAAACATGGCCTTGACGCAGGTATTTCCTCCCGGTTGGGAGATCAATAATTTGCGGTTGGACGAAGCCCAGTCGCGCTTGGCGGGCGATGTGCCCACCTATCAAGACATACGCGATGACCGCGTGTACACCTACTTTGACATCGGCAATGCCCAGCGGAAAACATTCAGCGTATTGCTGACGGCCAGCTATGCGGGCACGTTCTATTTGCCCGCGGTGAGTTGCGAAGCGATGTATGACCCGACTGTGTACGCCCGCAAGAAAGGCATGGAGGTTAGGGTGTTGAAACCGGTAGGGCAGTAACTCTGGGAAATCATGCGTAATTTTAAGAGCAGCTACAAATCTTTAATGACGCCTAGCTATGAAAACAATCAGGGTTGAAATGTCGGATCAGGAGGCCCAAGACCTGGGACTTGAAAAAGCTACGATTTCCATAGACGAATTCGTCAAAATTATCCGCAGAAAGCTCGCGAAAGAGTCGCTGGCGGAAACCCGTATATGGGCCCATCACTACGGACTGGACAAGTTGACTATGGATGAGATTTCATCGGAGGTTCGCGAAGTGAGAAAAAATGCAAAAGGTCATTCTTGATACCAATGTTTTTGTCTCGTCCTTCCTAACCATCGGCTATCCGCAACAAATTGTAGATGCTTTTCTGCAAGACAGGTTCATACTTTGTGTTTCAGATTCGGTGATAAAGGAGTACTATGAGGTGTTCAACCGGCCTAAGTTTTCGGACTATCCGGATTTTGCGTTTCGGGCGGCTCGAACGCTCCGCCACATGGAGAGTCAAGCCGTTTTTTTTGTGACGGATAAGATACCGTCTGTGTCGCCAGATGAGGACGACAACATCTTCATTGCGTTGGCGGAGACATCACAGGCAGATTTTTTGGTCACCGGAAACATCCGCGATTTTGGTATGAGTCGGGTAGGGCAAAAATCGTCAGCCCGAAAGATTTTTTTGAGCAGCTTTTTTAATAGTGCCAGCGTGTTTCGGACCTCTGTGGATTTGTGGAATTAAATTAATTGATGAGCCGCGTAGTATGCCAAGCGTGTATTCCCGTCCTCGCCTTCTCGTCCGTTCGCGGTGGCCCTTGCTGTCGGTGCTTGTTGGCGCTCTGGCGATCGCGTATTATTTCTGCCTTCCACAGCCGTTGTTTTCAGATCCCTACAGCACCGTGTTGGAAGACAAACACCACCGGTTGTTGAGCGCGTCTATTGCGGCCGATGGGCAGTGGCGTTTTCCGATGGTGGATACCGTACCGGAAAAGTTTGAGAAAGCATTGATTTTGTTCGAAGACAAGCGATTCCATTCGCATGGGGGTGTAGACGGGCGCGCGCTGGCGCGCGCCCTGCAGCAAAACATCCGCGCGGGCAAAGTAGTGAGTGGCGGCAGCACCCTCTCCATGCAAATCATCCGCCTGGCGCGAAAAAACAAACCGCGAACGGTTTGGCACAAAGTCATTGAAATGGTGATGGCCACGCGCCTGGAGTGGCGTTACACCAAAAAAGAAATACTGCAACGCTACGCCTCACATGCCCCTTTTGGCGGCAATGTGGTAGGGCTCGAGGCCGCGTGCTGGCGTTACTTTGGCCGCGACCCCTCGCAACTGAGTTGGGCGGAGGCGGCTACGCTGGCTGTGTTGCCCAACAATCCAAGTCTGTTGCACCTGGGGCGCAATCGCAACGCCTTGCTGCAGAAACGCGATCGTTTGCTAAAACGCCTGGCCAAGGCCGGTCATTTGGATTCGCTGGCATTGGCCCTGGCGCTCGAGGAGACATTGCCCGGCCCGCCCCGGCCGCTGCCCCGGCTTGCTTCGCATTTGCTGGATCATGCCTCCGCCCATGGAGCCAAGGGCACGCGCATCGTCTCCACGGTGGAGGAAACGCTACAGCAGCGCGTGGAAGAGCGCGTTTGGCAACACCATGAGCGTTTGCGCGCCAATCAAATTTTTAATGCCGCAGCCCTGGTGCTGGAGGTGGAAACCGGCCACGTGCTAGCCTACGTGGGCAACGTGCCTTCGGGGGAGCAACATCAGCCACATGTGGACGTTGTTCATGCCCCGCGCAGCACCGGCAGCATTCTAAAACCTTTTTTGTTTGCGGCCCTGCTGGACGAAGGCAAGCTGCTGCCCGGCACGTTGCTGCCCGATGTGCCCACGGTCATTCAAGGTTTTGCGCCCCAAAATTTTTCGAAGTCCTTTGACGGAGCCGTGCCTGCCAACGAAGCACTGATTCGTTCGTTGAATATTCCGGCCGTGCTCGAACTCAAAGAGTATCGGTATGAAAAATTTCACAGCCTGCTTTCGCAGATGGGCATGACCACGCTGGTGCGGCCGCCCGACCACTATGGGCTTACGTTGATTACAGGCGGAGCGGAAGGAACCCTGTGGGACATCACCGGCATGTATGCCTCGTTGGCACGCACGCTCAACCGATATTTCACCCGGCCGGGGGCCCTGCGATACGATGCCTCGGATTTTCATGCTCCTGTTTTTCAAACGACTGACGACATCATGCCGGGCGGGCTGGAGGAGAAGTCGATTGTGCGGGCCGCTTCCATTTTTGCCACGCTGAACGAGCTCAAAGAACTGTATCGCCCCGGTGAAGAAACCGGGTGGCAGTTGTTCAGCAGCGCCAAAAAAATTGCGTGGAAGACGGGCACTAGTTTTGGCTTTCGCGATGGGTGGGCCGTAGGCGTCAATGGCGACTATGCCGTGGGCGTGTGGGTGGGCAATGCCGATGGCGAAGGGAGGCCCGGCCTGACGGGCACCGAAGCGGCCGCGCCTCTTTTGTTTGATTTGTTTTCGTTGTTGCCTGGCCAGCGGTGGTTTGACGTGCCCAGCAGTGAGATGGCACCGACAGCCGTGTGCGCACGCAGTGGCTACCGCGCCCATGCGTTGTGCGAAAAAATTGACACGGTGCTTTTGCCGCGGACGGCCGAGCGCACGGGCACGTGCCCGTTTCATCAGAAAATATTTCTCGACAACAGCGGCACCTATCGTGTGCATGCCGACTGTGAGCCGCTGGACCGGCTGCGCCCCACCCCCTGGTTTGTCTTGCCGCCCGTGCAAGAGTTTTACTATAAGAGCAAAAACATTCGCTACCGTCCGCTGCCCCGGTACCGGCCCGATTGCCGCGATCCCTCGGCCATTGCCACGATGGATGTGATCTATCCCAGGCCGAATGCATCCGTTTTTGTGCCCCGCCTGTTGGACGGCTCGGTGAGCGATGTAGTGCTCCAGGCCACCCATCGCGATAGCCAAGCCAAAATTTATTGGCATTTGGACAATGCATTTCTGGGTGTCACATCCCGCGGCCATAAACTTGCCGTGCAGCCGGGCGAAGGCCGCCACGTGTTGGTATTGATGGACGAAACAGGCCAAACCCTGCGGCAGACGTTTACCGTTATTGCGCGGTAGGATTGGTCGTTTCAAAAAGAATGTGCTCTTTTACATGACAGCCGATCACGGTTCGGTTGTGGCTTTAACCTAAATCTGTTGCTATGAAGACGCGTTTATTTTTTGCGCTTCCCCTCTTTCTATTTCCCCACTTTTCCTCGTTAGCGCAGTCCGAGCCTCCAGCTTACTCTGTAGTCATCGGGGCTTTTGCGATAAAAGAAAATGCTGGCAAACACGTAGCCGATGCGACCACCAAAGGATTGAAGGCCACACCGGCCCTAAATCCGCTGCGCAAGCTTACGTATGTGTACACACTGCGAACGGACGAGCCAAAGACAGCCTTTGCCGAGGCTGCGCGCATCCGCCAGTCCACTCCGTATGTTGATACGTGGGTGTTCTTCGGAAGATTGGGTGACGTGCAGCCCGATACTTCCGTGGGCGTGGTAACAGTAGACGTGCCTCCCGTGACTGACAACGGCAGTGGACAAACGGCCCCCACCCAACGGACGGACTCGGCATCGGTTGCGTTGCCAAAGCAAGAGGCAAAGCCTGCCCGCAAGCCCGAAGAAGGCAAAGATTTTTTGTTTAAAGTCATGTCGGGTCAAGAACCGCTCAAAGGCGTGGTGGACATTTATGACAAGGACAAAAAGAAAAAGCTCCGGACCTTGAATAGCAACGAACAAGTGCTCATCCCATCGCTCACATCCACCGGCCAGTGGATTGTGGTTTGTGAAATCATGGGTTTTAAATCACAAGAATTCGCCTTCAACTATTTTCAACCCAAAAACACGGAGGGTGTGGAGGTGACCGAGACGGGCGAGGTGCTCGTCTCCATTGATTTGAGGAAGGCCGTGCGGGGTGACATGTTGCGCACGTACCATGTACGTTTCTTTGAGGATGCCGCGATCATGCGCCCCGAATCGCAAGATGAGGTGGATGCACTCCGGCAGATGCTTCAGGACAACCCGGAGTTCCGCATTAAAATACACGGCCACACCAATGGCAACTACGGGGGCAGAATCGTGTCGAAGAAGGAAGGCGACAGCGATTTTTTTGAGCTCACCAATACGCAGGAGGGCAAGGGCTCGGCGAAAAAACTGTCCGGCATGCGGGCCGATGCCATCCGCAGCTACCTCATCGCCTCCGGTATCGATGCCAAGCGCATGGAAATTGAGGCGTGGGGCGGGAAAAAGCCTCTTGAAGACCCCTTTAGCGACAAAGCCGCGGCCAACTCGCGCGTGGAGATTGAGATCTTGTAGCCGGACTCTTTGGGTAAGTCTGGGGTTACGATTATCTTTCCCCAATGATTGACGGTTGACTCCCGGACCGTGTTACCAACCCCTGCCCGTATGCAAAAGAAAATACTGACCATCGTCTTTGTCATTGCCGCCAGTTGGGCTGCCCACGCGCAAGACGAAATCAATTATTATGTCGTAGTCGGGGCCTTTCGCAACTTGAACTATGCCATCGCCTACACGGACAAAGCCAACCAGGCCGGATTTAATGCCGAGTATGCGATGCATCCCACCCGGCAGTTAAACTATGTTTTTCTGTTGGCTACCCCGGATAAGCGCAAGGCCTATCAGTTTATGATGAAGATGCGCCTGGAGACCGCATACAAAGAAGCGTGGGTGCATGCAGGTAGCCTCGGGGCAGGTACTACGGCAGCATTGCCCCAAGAACCCGAGATTGAAAAACCTTCTGAACAGATACCTGCGGATGGGGTAGTGGTGGAGCCAGTCAAAATAGATTCCGCGGCCGTGGTGGAACCCGTGACGGTGGAGAAACCGCCCGTGGTGGAGGAGAAGAAACCCTTCTACCGCACGTTTGTCTTTCAGTTGGTTGACGCGGACGATAACAGTCCCGTGAAGGGTGATGTGTTCCTGCAGGAAGACCCCCGGGCCGAAGAGTTTGTAGCCTATGCCGCAAATGAAAACATACAGGTGGTGCCCCCGCGCAACACAGCCGGCACGTACTCGCTCATTACGCAGGCAGCGGGTTACCGGGTGGTAGCCCAAAACCTGAACTACAAGCCGCTGATGACCGATGGGGGCGATGCCGATAAGCCCGTGGTGGTGCCCATCCGGCTGGTGAAGGTCAAGAAAGGCGATTATGTCGAGTTTTCACACGTACGGTTTTTCAAAGACGCGGCCATTTTGCAGCCGGGCTCGCGCGATGAACTGATGGGCCTGGCCGATTTGATGAAGGAGAATACCCGGTACAAAATCAAAGTGCACGCCCACTGCAATGGCAAGGCCGACCGCGAGGCCACCCTGCTGGGCACCAGCACGGAGTATTTTGCGCTGACCGATCAAAACACTAAAAAGAAAGTGTCAGCCAAGGAATTGACGGCTGCCCGCGCGCAACTGATCAAAGATTTTTTTGTGAGTCAAGGCATTGACGGCTCGCGCGTAGGCACCGTGGCAGAAGGAGGACGGGTGCCACTGTATCCGGAAACGGGAAGAACCGCACAATTCAACGACCGCATTGAAATTGAGGTGGTACGAAGGTAACAGGCTATCCTTGCGGCTACGGCTGCAAATAGAATGAAATCGGTATTTCCTGGCGCGAACTGTTAAATCCGTATATCAATACTTTGCCCTTGTATTTGTTGAAGAAGTCGATCACCTCCTGGGGCTCCGTGATGCGCTTGCGGTTGATGGACACGATGGTGTAATTTTCCGGCATGTTTAGCCGTTTGAAAAGGCCCTCTTTGATTTTAAACACTTTTACGCCATAGTCAACGGCTTCCAGTGTGGCCCCGAGGGTCGCATCGCTGTAAAACTTTCGTTTAATCAAATTCGTGTCTCCGTTTTTATTCAGCAGCACTACCGTGGTGGTAGCCGGTTTTTCGTCCCGCAGATAGGCAATGGTGATTTTATCGCCAGGGGAGTGGTAACTCAGTTCCTCTTCGAAGGCGCTTTTGCTGTTGATCTCCGTGGCGTTGACGCGGGTGATAATGTCCCCCGGCTGCAAGCCTGCCTTGTACGCGGCCCCTTCACGCTCCATGTCGCCCAGCAGTACGCCTTTAAAATTTTTCACATTGGTGTTGAGGTCGTATTTCTTGGCGTTCTGGAAATCATACTCGATGATGTTGCCGCCAAAGATGGCTTTTTGTGATACGCCATATTTGATCAGGTCGTCCACCACCTTGCGGGCGATGTCGATGGGCACGGCAAACGCATAACCGGTGTACGAGCCCGTGCGCGACAAGATGGCGGTATTGATGCCTACCAGGTTGCCGTCTTTGTTTACCAATGCCCCGCCACTGTTGCCGGGGTTGATGGCCGCATCCGTTTGGATAAATGATTCGATGGGAAATTTGTCTTCCACAATGTTGATGCGCCTGCCTTTGGCGCTCACGATGCCGGCCGTCACGGTGGACGAAAGCGAGAATGGGTTTCCTACCGCCACCACCCACTCGCCCACGTTCAGGTTTTTGGAACTGCCCAGGGTGATGGCGGGCAAGTTGTCTTCTTTGATCTTCAACACGGCCAAATCGGTGGAGGGGTCGGTGCCGATCAGTTCGGCATCGTAGACTTTCTTATTATACAAGACCTGAATTTTTTCGGCCGCTTCGATGACGTGGTTGTTGGTGACGATGTAGCCGTCTGCGGTGAAGATCACACCCGAGCCGCTGCTCACGCGCTCTTGCGAACCGCTGCTGCCAAAGAGCAAATCCCAATAGGAATACGCGGCCCCGCTTTGCGAGATGCTGTTGATGTACACCACGCTGGGGATGGCTTTGGTGGAGGCTGCGCTGAAATCGATGGCCTCGGCAGGCAAAGTGGTTTGCGTGGGTCCATCGATGGAAAGGTAGGGCTGCGAGGCAAAGTCAACGCCCTCTCGGGTGTCGTTTGTTTGGATGGCACGCAGTTGTTTCTCTGCGCGATAGGCATCAAAAACAAAGGCGCCCGCGATGCCCGAACCAAAAGCGATAACGGCCAGAAAAACCACGTGTTTGATCTTCATACGGTTTACAACGGAAGGTACGACTAAAATGTTGGTCAGAAAGTTTCACCCCGATGCGCAAAAATAATTCCAGTCCGTCCGGCCGCCCATTTTGTCAGCATGGACACGTGGCGTTGGCCAAAAGCATGCTATTTTTGCACAATGGGTATCCGCTCCGCTCTGGCCAAGCCATTTGCCGCTTACATCGCCAGCCAAACAAAAGAATGGTCTGGCAAACCGGGCCTGTATCAGCAACGCACGTTTGAAAAAATCCTGTCGGCCGCCAAAAACACCGCCTTTGGGCGCGACCACGGTTTTGCCGACATCCGCAGCCATGCCGACTACATCCGGCAGGTGCCCGTGCGCGACTACGAAGACTTGAAACCTTACATCGAGCGGGTGGTGCGGGGCGAAAGCGATGTGCTGTGGCCCGGAAAGCCCGCGTACTTTGCTAAAACGTCAGGCACTACCTCCGGCACAAAGTATATCCCCATTTCGAACGAATCCATACCCAACCACATCAATAGCGCGCGCAATGCATTGCTCAGCTATGTGCACGAAACCGGCAACGCAACCTTTTTGGATGGCGGACTGATTTTTCTGTCGGGCAGCCCGGAGTTGGAAGAAAAAGTAGGTATCAAAACGGGACGTCTGTCGGGCATTGTGAATCATCACGTGCCCGGGTATTTGCGCACCAACCAAAAGCCCAGCTACGCCACAAATATCATCGAAGATTGGGAAGAAAAACTGGAGCGTATCATTGACGAGACGCTGCACGCCAACATGACGCTGATTTCTGGCATACCGCCTTGGGCGCAAATGTATTTCGACCGCTTGGTGGCACGCACGGGCAAAAAAGTGAAAGACGTGTTCCCCAACTTTTCAATGTTCGTGTACGGGGGTGTAAACTTTGAGCCCTATCGCGCCAAGTTGTTTGACACCATTGGCAAAAAGATAGATTCCATTGAGACATATCCCGCGTCCGAGGGCTTTATCGCCTATCAGGATTCGCAACACGCTGAAGGCTTGCTGCTGCTGGCCAACAGCGGCATCTTTTTTGAGTTTGTGCCTACCGAAGAGTTTTTTAACGAGAATCCAAGGCGGTTGTCGATCGAGGACGTGGAGTTGGGTAAAAATTATGCTGTCATCATCAACAGCAATGCCGGCTTGTGGGGGTATTCCATTGGCGACACGGTCAAATTTGTCTCGAAAAATCCGCATCGGTTGTTGGTGACGGGGCGCATCAAACATTTTATTTCTGCCTTTGGCGAACACGTGATTGGCGAAGAGGTAGAGAAGGCCATGAAGTTTGCCTGCGCCAAATTTCCGGAGGTGGCGTTGGTGGAGTTTACCGTGGCCCCCAACGTGGCCCCGGCCGAAGGCATGCCCCATCATGAATGGCTGATCGAATTTTCCCAACCGCCAAATGACCCTGAGGCGTTTCGATTGGAACTGGATCGACAATTGCGCGGGCTGAACGTGTACTACGATGATCTGATTTCCGGGAACATTTTGACCACGCTAAAAGTCACTTCGCTGGCGCGAAACGCCTTTATCGACTACATGAAATCGCTCGGTAAGTTGGGCGGACAAAACAAGGTGCCGCGGCTGAGCAACGACCGGAAGATTGCGGAGGAATTGAGTAAATTTCGAGCATGATCACTGAGCGCCAGAAGCAAATCGTAATTTCGCAGCTGTCGGAGTTAAAGCCCTTGCGCGTGGGCGTGTTTGGCTCGTATGCCCGCGGAGAGGAGAAACCCACCAGCGACCTGGATATTTTGGTCCATTTAGACTATTCCCTTCGACCTTCCTTGTTCGATTTGGCGAGGATACAAGAGAATCTGTCCGGTGCCTTGGGAATTCCGGTGGATTTGGTGACAGACCGTGCGCTATCCCCTCACATGAAACCGTATGTCCAGCGCGACATTTCGTATATTTTCGGATGAGGGACAAGGTGTATTTCCAACACATTCTTGATTCTATCGGAAGAATAGAACAATACATTGACAGCTTGAGCAAAGATGAGTTTATGCGGCACTTTATGGTTCAAGATGCCGTACTTCGAAACCTGGAAATCATAGGCGAAGCATCTTCCAAAATATCTCAGCCCATCAAAGACAAGTACGCAACCGTGCCATGGCGCGATATTAAAGCCATGCGCAATTACGTGGCCCATGAATATTTTGCCGTGGATATGGAAGCGGTTTGGAACACGGTGGTCATCCATTTGCCCATCTTGAAAAAAAACGTGCTGTCCATCCTTAATGACGTTGAACCTTGAAAAAACGAATTGCCATCCTCGGGTCTACCGGCTCTATCGGCACACAGGCCCTGCAAGTTATCCAGGCGCACCCCGACCACTTTGAGGTAGAACTCTTAACGGCTCAAAACAATGCCGCGTTGCTCATTGAACAAGCCATTGCCTTCCAGCCCAATGCCGTGGTCATCGCCAACGAAGACAAGTATGCCGAAGTAGCACAGGCCTTGGCCCCGCACCCCGTCAAGGTCTTTGCGGGCGAAGCCGCATTGGCGTCCACGGTGCAAATGGAATCCATCGATTTGGTATTGACCGCGCTGGTCGGCTACTCAGGCCTACGCCCCACCATCCGCGCCATCGAGGCAGGAAAAACCATCGCGCTGGCCAACAAAGAAACGCTGGTGGTGGCAGGCGAATTGATCACTCAATTGGCAAAAGACAAAGGCGTTAACATCTATCCGGTGGACTCCGAGCATTCGGCCATCTTCCAATGCTTGGTGGGAGAATTCCACAACCCGATCGAAAAAATCATCCTTACGGCCTCAGGCGGGCCATTCCGGGGCAAAAAGCGGGACGAACTGCTGTATGTCACCAAGGCGCAGGCACTCAAGCATCCCAACTGGACGATGGGGGCCAAAGTCACCATCGATTCCGCTTCGCTGATGAACAAAGGGCTGGAAGTAATCGAAGCGAAATGGTTGTTTGGCCTCCGGCCCGACCAAGTAGAAGTCGTTGTTCATCCGCAATCCATTGTGCACTCGCTGGTCCAATTTCAAGACAGTTCCATCAAAGCGCAACTGGGCCTGCCCGACATGCGGCTGCCCATCCAGTTTGCCATGACGTATCCGCAGCGTTTAGCGGCTGATTTCCCCCGTTTTGACTTTGCACTGTACCCATCCCTTACGTTCGATAAACCCGATACCGAAACTTTTCGTAATCTTGCGCTCGCTTTTGAGGCGCTGCACCGGGGCGGTAATATGCCATGTGTGCTCAACGCGGCCAACGAAATAGCCGTGGATGCGTTTTTAAGAGACAAAGTGGGTTTTCTCGCAATGTCGGATGTGGTGGAACAATGTTTGGCGAAAATGGATTATATAGCCAGCCCCCGGTACGATGATTATGTGGAGACGGACCGCGAAACACGAAAAAAAGCACTTGAATTGATTCGCTGATGGAAGGATTGATCATGACGGGCCAACTGTTGTTGAGCCTCTCGATTTTAATTGCGGTACACGAATGGGGCCATTTTATCGCGGCCCGTATGTTCAACATACGCGTAGAAAAATTCTACCTGTTTTTTGATTTCCTTTTCCCCATGGCCAACGTGGCCAACTTTGCCTTGTTTAAGTATAAGAAAGGCGAGACGGAGTACGGCATCGGGTGGTTTCCGCTGGGCGGCTATGTAAAAATAGCCGGCATGGTGGATGAAAGCATGGATAAGGACCAGATGAAGGAACCGCCCAAACCCGATGAGTTTCGGTCCAAGCCTGCGTGGCAGCGGTTGATCGTCATGTTGGGTGGTATCATTGTGAACATCGTGGTGGGCATGTTGGTGTTTATCTGCGTCATGTACTTCATTGGCGATTATTACCTGCCTATTAAACTCGTGAATGACAATGGCGGCATTGAGGCGCTGGCCATTGCACAGAAGATTGGCCTGCAAACAGGCGATAAAATAGTCAAAGTAAATGGTCAGGACTTTGAGTATTTTGAATCGCTGACCAAACCCGATGTGTTGATTTCAGGCGGTTCGTACTACACCGTAGAACGCGGGGAGAAGATCATTGACATTCCCTTGCCCGAGGATTTTATCGAAAACTTTGACCGCAGAAAGGCGGCCGAGTCGTTTATGCGCTATCGTGTTTCCACGGTGGTAGAGGAAGTTAACCCCGAAGTGGTGATCAAAGACAGCGAAGGTAAAGAGATCAAGACGGCTTCTGTGGCTTCATCGATCGGGTTAACAAAGGGAGACAAGATAATCAACGTAAATGATACACCCGTAGCCTATCGCGATGAGCTGAGTGCCGTGTTGGCGCAGGCTCCAGACTCCGTTCGGGTGGCCGTTGCCCGTGGCACCGATACTGTCATGCTGAAAGGGCTGTTCAAAGGCCATTCTATCCTGGGATTTATGCCCCAGGCAATCAAACGCGAGGATTTTGTACACATCGAATATTCCTTGGGTGAATCAATCATCAAAGGGCCCGGCCGCGGCATAGAAGTGTTGGTACTTCAGGCCAAATCCATTTGGAAACTGGTAACCGGTAAGATTTCCGTTCGTACCATCTCCAGCCCCATTGGCATTGCGCAAGCGTATGGTGGCACCTGGGATTGGGAGCGCTTTTGGCGGATGACGGGATTGATATCACTTGCACTTGCCTTTATGAACCTGCTACCCATTCCCGGGCTTGACGGGGGCTATGTGGTGTTCTTGCTCTATGAAATGATCACCGGCCGCGAGCCCTCGGAGAAAGTATTTGAGAACTCCATTAAGGTCGGTATGGCCTTGTTGTTGTTGCTCATGGTCTTCGCGTTTTCCAATGACATTGTGAAGTTGTTTTCGAATTGATTTTGGAATCCCATCGCCCGTGAAATCAAGTCCCCTCCCACAAGGGGATTTTTGTTTTTGAAGCGAATGCTTGAAGCTGACTTCAACCGATTTAGAATCCAAAAAAAGCTAACTTACCTCGCATAAATGCTCCCTTATGCAGGTCGGTGATTTCCTTCGCACATACGCTTCGCACCCGCACTATCACGCACCCATAGGCCCAGCGCTACACGCTAAGTCGTGGCAAACGGAGGCGCCCTTGCGCATGTTTTTGAACAACCTGGATGCACACGTGGCCGAAAACCCCACAAACCTGGTGGTGTATGGCGGCACCGGCCAGGCAGCGCGCAGCGTAGAGGCCGCCCAAAAAATCATCGAATGCTTGCTTCGCCTAGAGGAAGATGAGAGTCTGTTGATACAGTCCGGGAAACCCGTGGGCATTATCCCTACCCATCCGGAGGCGCCCCGCGTATTGATTGCCAACAGCAACCTGGTGCCGCACTGGGCCAACTGGGAGCACTTCAAGGAATTGCAGGAACGCGGGCTGATGATGTATGGCCAAATGACGGCCGGCAGTTGGATCTACATCGGCACACAAGGCATTTTGCAAGGCACCTACGAAACGTTTGTGGCGTGTGGCCAGAAACACTTCGCGGGCGATTTGAAAGGCAAGCTGATCGTAAGCGGTGGATTGGGTGGCATGGGTGGGGCTCAGCCCTTGGCCGCCACGCTGGCGGGCGCCACGTTTTTAGGTGTGGATGTGGACCCGGCACGTATTCAAAAACGTATGGATACGCGCTACATTGACAAGATGACACATTCGTACGAAGAGGCCATCCGCTGGGCATTGGAAGCCAGGCAACGCGGGGAGGCCATATCGATCGGTTTGGTGGCCGATGTGGGAGATACGCTGGAACATTTGCTTCGGGACAACGTCATTCCCGAAATTTTGACCGATCAAACGTCCGCTCACGATCCGGTCAATGGATATGTGCCGCATGGCCTCTCGCTACCGCAAGCAGCTGAACTGCGCGAAAAAGATCCCGCAGCCTACAAAGAACGCTCGCTCAAAAGCATGGCCCGCCATGTGCGGCTGATGTTGGAGATGCAAAGACGCGGCAGCATAACGTTTGACTACGGCAATAACTTGCGTGAGTTTGCTAAACAAGGTGGCGAGAAGAACGCATTTGATTTCCCGGGTTTTGTGCCGGCCTATGTGCGCCCGCTTTTTTGCGAGGGCAAAGGCCCATTCCGGTGGGTGGCCCTTTCGGGCGACCCGCACGACATTTACATGACCGAGGAGGCATTGATCGAGGCCTTCCCGAAAAACAAACACATGATACAATGGTTGCGCGCGGCCCGCGAGCGTGTCGCCTTTCAGGGATTGCCAAGCCGCATTTGCTGGCTGGGCATGGGCGAGCGCCAAAAAGCAGGACTGATCTTCAACGATCTCGCGCGCCTTGGGCGCGTGAAGGCACCCATTGTCATCGGGCGCGATCATCTGGATTGTGGCTCCGTGGCTTCGCCCAACCGCGAAACGGAAGCCATGTTGGATGGCAGCGATGCCGTGAGCGACTGGCCGCTGCTGAACCTGCTGGGCAACACCAGCGGGGGTGCCACGTGGGTCTCCTTTCACCATGGCGGTGGCGTGGGGATGGGCTATTCGCAACACGCGGGCATGGTGGTAGTGGCCGATGGCACGGAGCGTGCCGAGCGTTGTTTGAAGCGGGTGCTGCACACCGACCCGGCCATGGGTGTCATCCGTCACCGCGATGCCGGGTATGACATCGCCATCGCAAAAAGCAAAGAGTTTAGTTTGGATATCTGATGGCGGCACAGCTCATCGGCCCTTTTTCACAAGTCGTCACTTTGCGTCATTTGCCGCTGCGCGGTGCGCTGCGCGATGATCAATTGGAGGTAGTGACCCATGGCGCGCTGTTGTTGGAGGACAATAAGATCGTAGCCGTTGATGCATTTGAAACGCTATGGCCCGAGGCGAAGAAACAGAAGGCAACCGTGTACGAAATCGCGGGGGCCTCGGTGGCCCTTCCGGGGATGATAGACGCACACACACACAGTTGTTTTGCGGGTACGCGCGCCAGCGACTATGCCCTTCGCAATGCGGGCGCGTCCTATCAAGAAATTGCCCGCGCGGGTGGAGGCATTTGGGACACGGTGCAAAAGACACGTCAACAAACCCAGCACGAACTGGCTCTGACCACCGCGGCACGTGCCACTCGGTTGTTGCGTGAAGGCGTGACGACACTTGAAATAAAAAGCGGCTACGGTCTTTCGGTGGAAGATGAGTTGAAAATGCTGCGCGCCATCCGGGATGCACAACGGGCCACGGCATCGGATTGCGTGCCCACATGTTTGGCCGCGCACGCCAAGCCGCATGACTTTGAAGGAGACCATGAACACTATTTGCAATGGATGGGCGAAGTGTTGTTGCCGATGGTGAAGAGTGAGTCGTTGGCCACACGCGTAGACGCCTTTGTAGATGAGGTCGCCTTCCTACCGGCTATCGCCAAAAATTTCTTGGCCCGCGCCAAAGCGATGGGCTTCGACATCACCCTCCATGCCGATCAGTTTTCCACAGGTGGCAGTGCGTTGGCCATTGAATTGGGGGCAGTAAGTGCCGATCATTTGGAAGCAAGCAGCGATGGTGAAATAGATGCATTGGCGAAAAGCGATGTGGTCGCGGTAGCCTTGCCGGGCGCGTCATTGGGGCTAGGCTGTGCGTTTGCGCCCGCCCGGAAGCTGCTGGACGCAGGCGCAGTAGTGGCCATCGCCAGCGATTGGAATCCCGGCTCGGCTCCCATGGGCGACCTGCTTATGCAGTCCAGTATCTTGGGTGCGTTTCAAAAACTGTCCAATGCCGAGGTATGGAGCGCCATCACCTTTCGGGCGGCTCATGCCCTGCGCTTGCACGACCGCGGGATGTTGGCAGTAGGTGCTAATGCCGATTTCATTTCATTTCCCGTGGCCGACTATCGTGAGATTACTTACTGGCAAGGAAAACTAAAACCTTCTATCGTGTGGAAAAATGGAAAACGCGTTGACTGAGCTGGGGCAAGACCGATACACATGCGGACTTCTTTCACCGTGGTGTGGCCGCACAGATGCGGAAGCCAACGGAGAGGCGTGGTACTGGCATCAGGTGGTACGGCCCTTGGATTTGATGCGCGAGCAGCCAATGGAGAAAAGCATCGTGTTGGTAGGCTGTTGCACGGACGAGGGAGTCAAACGAAATCAGGGGAGGGCCGGGGCGGCCGCAGCACCAGATGCCATTCGCGCATTTCTCGCACCGCTGCCACATCATTCTGATTCCCGACAAATCATGTGGGATGCAGGCAATATTTTGCAACCCGACAACCACTTGGAAAAAACCCATGATGTGATCGATAGGGTGGTCAGGCAGCTCATCCGGAAAAAGTGTTTCCCGGTTTTGCTGGGAGGTGGACATGACATCGCCTATCCGCACTTTTGCGGCATCCAAAAAGCCCTTGGTCAAGAAACCAACATCGGCATTGTGAATTTCGATGCCCACTTGGATTTGCGTGAAGATCAGAGCCGCCATTCGGGCACTCCTTTTTATCAGATCGCCAAAGAAAATAAGGGCCGCTTTCATTACCTCTGCCTTGGTATTCAAACCTTTAGCAATACCCCGTTTCACATGCAACGGGCCAACGAATTGGGGGTTGAAACGGTGGGCAGCGAACACTTTGTGATGCCCTACTGGGAACACATCCAGCGGAAGCTGACTGATTTTATCAATCGGGTGGATGTCGTGTACGTCACTGTGGATATGGACGGATTTGCCGCCAGTTACGCACCCGGTGTTAGCGCACCGTCACCGTTGGGCTTTTCGCCCGATGTGGTGCTTGCTTCGCTGCAGCTCATCGCCCGGTCGGGCAAGCTGGTGAGCTTGGATGTGGTGGAGTGCAATCCGCTGTTTGATGTAGATGGCCACACGGCCCGGTTGGCGGCTCGGTTGATTGCGCATACGGTTGCTTTAAAACGTTGAATAAGATGATACAAGACAGCGCTGAATCGGCCGCCCACTGGCAAAAGGAAATTTACCTCAATGGATTTGCCGGTCAGCGGCTGCGCGTATCGGTTGATCCCACAGCACTCGAACAGCAAGCCAAAGCCGCGATGTCGCCCGAAGCCTTTGCTTACATTGCGGGCGGTGCAGGGGTGGAAAGTACCGTTCAAAACAACCGGTCGGCCTTTGAAAAGTACAAAATCGTGCCGCGCATGTTGCGCGATGTGAGCGTGCGTACCACCTCGGTGGAACTCTTTGGGCACACCTATGCCTCGCCTTTGTTTTTGGCACCCGTGGGCGTGTTGGAGATGGTCAATGCCCAAGCCGATGTGGCCGTAGCACAAGCCGCGCACGCCTTGCGCGTTCCATACATCTTCTCCAACCAGGCCAGCAAACCCATGGAAGACGCTGCCCGCGCCATGGGTGATACGCCCTTTTGGTTTCAGTTGTACTGGAGCAAGTCGCGCGAGCTGGTGGCCAGTTTTGTGCAGCGGGCCGAGCGCTGTGGGGCCAAGGCCATCGCGGTCACGCTGGATACCACCATGCTCGGTTGGCGTACGCGCGACCTGGATATTGCCTACCTTCCTTTTTTGGAAGGAAAGGGAATTGCACAATACACATCCGACCCCGTGTTTCAGAAATTAATGGATGTACCCTCGCCCCCGGCCAGCAAGCGGGCGGTCACGTGGCACTCGCTGGCGGGATTGGTGAAAATGACGCGCAACTATCCGGGCAATAACTTTCTGGCAAAACTCTTTTCGGGCCGGCCGCTCACGGCAGTCCAAAAGTTTGTGTCATTGTATTCCAACCCCGCGCTCACGTGGGATGATCTCGCGTTTTTGAGGCAGCACACCCAACTGCCCGTTTTGTTAAAGGGCATACTTCACCCCGATGATGCACGAAAGGCGCTGGACTACGGGGTGGACGGCATCGTCATATCAAACCACGGGGGCCGACAAGTAGATGGGGCCGTAGGAACGTTGGAGATGTTGCCCGCCATCCGAAATGCCATTGGTGGGCGCCTGCCCATTTTACTGGACGGGGGCATACGTGGCGGTGCCGATGTGTTTAAAGCGCTGGCGTTGGGTGCCACGGCTGTCTGCATCGGGCGGCCCTATGTATACGGACTTGCGATAGGCGGAACACAGGGTGTGCAAGAGGTAATACGAAACCTTTTGGCGGATTTTGAATTGACGATGGGGTTGGCGGGGTGCGCAAGCATTGTTGAAATAGATGAGAATTTTTTAACTTGACGCTTATGCAAAAAAACGCAGCGGCATGGATTGGGCTGATCAATCAGCTTTTTGAGATCGAACAGCGTGTGAGGCCCAAGAAAGAAGTCATAGATGCCACTCGCCAATTTGATCGGATACGAATCCATCTGGAAGAGCTAGGCTTCAAGTATCATAGCCCCGTTAACGAGCACTATCAAGAAACGAGGACCGATTGCGAGGCCTCCGTTGTTGGAGACTATGTGGATGGTAAAATGATTATTTCAAGGGTGATCAAGCCGATTATTTATCGGGTAGAGGAAAATAAAACGGTCTTACTTCAGCGCGCAATCGTTGTGGTCGAATCTTGTAAAGACGAATGAATACAATCAATTTCGGTATTGACTTAGGGACAACCAATTCCCTAATAGCATGTTTTTCAAACGGAAAAGTTGAAGTTTTCAAACACCCCGTAGGATTGAAAGACACCCTTCCTTCTGTGGTCGCATTTCGAGCTAATCGCGTGTTAGTGGGCGACAAGGCAAGAGAACTATTGGAGAAAGATGGGCAAAATGTTTTTGCGGGATTTAAACGAAAAATGGGTACTTCGGAATCTTTTTTTGTTCCTGTTTTACAAAAGTCGATCAGCCCGATCGAGTTATCAAAAATGGTATTACAGGAGTTACGAACGTTTATTTACGATGGCTCACAGCCTGAATCAGTTGTTATAACTATCCCGGCCTCATTCGACACCATTCAATCAAATGCTACAAAAAAGGCCGGGCATGAAGCTGGTTTTAAGGAAGTGGTTTTATTACAAGAGCCGATCGCAGCCTGTTTGGCTTTTGCCAATAAACATGAGCTCTCGTTGGAAAACGGTAATTGGTTGGTATATGACTTGGGAGGAGGTACGTTTGATGTGGCTATCATTCGCATTGAAAATAATGAGCTCAAGGTAGTAGATCACAAAGGTGATAACTACCTCGGTGGTTTAGATTTTGACAACCTTTTGGTTGAGCGTGTATTACTGCCCCAAATTGTGGACACTCATAATGACTTCCATCGATTTACGGACAATTCATTCCGTCAGAGTCTTGAATGCCAGCGGGTTTTTCAATTGCTGCTGTTTAAAGCAGAAGAGGCAAAAAAAGAGCTTTCAAGCAGCAACCAGACCGAAATTGATGTCGCCCTACCACTGTTGAATGGCGAAGAGAAGGATATCCTGCTGGCTATCTCCCGAGACCAGTTTAATGCCAGTATCAGGGCAAAGGTAGAGTACAGCATTTCGCTGGTAAGGGAGTTGTTGGAATCCAATCAGTTATCACCAGCTGACATTAAGCAAGTCGTTTTAGTAGGTGGTAGTACATATATTCCGTTTGTTAGGGAGTCCATTGAACGGCTGCTTGGAATTTCGGTGAATACAACCGTTGATCCCACAACAGCGGTGGTAGTGGGTGCCGGCTACTACGCTGGGACTAAACGTACCATGCTTACGGCACCCAGTACCTCGTCAAAACCTGAAATCACCTTGAGCCCCTTGTTGCCAGCGGTTAGTCTTTCGTATTTAAAAACGTCAACCGAGGAGGAAGAACTGATTATGGCATCGTTGGATAGACCTTTCGATGGATTTTATCGCATTACGCGGGAAGACGGGGGTTTTGACACGGGGTTTCTGCCTGCCACACAGAAGCTAAGACAATATGTGCCGTTATTAAGCGGCCGACTCAATCGGTTTACGCTCAAACTATATGATGTCAATCAAAATCCAGTTCCTGTTAGCACACCCGCTGTAGAAATCACGCAAGGTAAGTTTAGTGTGCAGGGGCAGCCACTGCCCAACGATATTTGTCTGGAGGTGGATGATGTTGAACAAAAGCGAACAAAGCTGGAAGTTATTTTCTCAAAAAATAGTATTTTACCTTTGGAGAAGACCGTTTATCGCGAACTGTCCAAGACCATTCGAAAAGATGGAACCGATAGACTTATCGTGAATATTCTGGAGGGTGATAAATTCGCACTTCCATCAACCAATCAGGTAATTGGATTGATTGAAATTGGTCCAGAACGACTCACGCAGGACTTGATTAAAGGGTCAGATTTGGAGATAAAAATACAGATTTCGGAGAGTCGTGAGATCAGCGTTTCGGTCTTTGTAAGTATCTCGGAGCAGGAGTTTAAGGAGGTGTTCAACCCGTCTGAACGGTATGTTAGCTTGCAAAAACTACACGAAGAGATTGATACATTAATCCTTCAAATGAAGCACGATGTCAAAGATTATGAGCGGACCGAGGATTTCGAAATTGCGGCAAAGATAAATCAGTACTTGGAAGAGGCCATTGCGGTGAAGCAGGAATTAGACAAGAGTGTTGGTGCTGTGAATGCCGATGAAAAGTATCATCTCCAAGAGCGAAAGAGGCGGGTAGCTCAAAAGTTTGATCAGTTAGACCGATTCAAGAAGTTATCGTTGTTGCGCCATGAGTATTTTGAGGTAAAGCAAAATATCGACCAATTTTTTCATGATGAGACTATCAGAAAAAAATTCGAATCCGAGTACCTTACGATAAGTAAAAATGAGAACACGTTTTTGAAGGTAGAAAGTACCCTGTTAATCGAAGGGAAGGTTAGGGAGCTCCGGTTACTTCGTAATAAATTAATTTTTAGTTCAAAAGATCATTTGATTTCATTGTACTTCAACTTAGCTCAGATCAATCAGCAAGCCTATACCGACAAGCGGATGGCGGCTGTATTCATTGAACAAGGGGAAAAGGCCTTAGAACGTCAAAACTATGATGAATTGAAAGTGGTAAACATCGCGCTGTTGAACCTGCTTCCGGATGATGATGCTAGAAAAGTGAAGGAAAATTTTATGGGTACGGGTATTGGATAGGTCATTGCATCTGTTTCAAAACTCCGTTGGACACACTAGCACGAAACACCTCAGGCCCGGGACTGTCGAAGGTGAATTCAACATCCGAGTTGGTGGCACTTTTGAACGACCACTGAATATTTGCATACAGAAGCGAAGTGGAGTCAACGCGATGGTACGCGCCTGTTAATGGAATTTTTGTTTCGCGCCTGTCATGAGGAGAACTGCTATAGATGAATGGCTGAGATTTCCAGATATTTCCAGGATAAAAAACTAATTTGCAGATACGTGTAATCGTTACTGAGCGCGATTCGCGTTTGGGTACCTGCATGCTGTACAAGTTGCTCTGCACCGATATTAAAATCGTAGCGTCATAGTTCGAATTGTTTTGAAAGGTGGCCCATGCCATTGGCAATCGGTTCATGGTCGCGAATCGAGCTATATCGGTAGCTGGCTTAAACAAGGGGGAGTAGGGGTTGGACAAATAGCCCTCAGTTGTGCTTCGCGTTGGGAAATTGATAGAATCAAGATTCATTTTTGTAAGGCTGTCAAGATAGTATTGAAAATGACTTAGTTGCAGCGAATGAGCCCTGCCGCCTGTTGCCGCATCCAGGGCCTCTTCCAGGTTTCGATAGGTGATTTTTTTTTGGGCCACCGGTGTGGATTTTGAGCAGCTTCGAAGGGCGGGAGTGAGAAGTAAAGAGAGTATAACGACAATAATGATATTTACGTAGCTGAATGATTTTTTTTCGGTGGTAGTGACTTGGCTTGCCTCATTTCCGAAAACACGTAGGTTCTGTCCTATCGTTTGTTTGATGTGCTCCTCACAATTGAGTCCAGCGAGACATTGATGGATGCCATGACAAAAATCGATATATTTTCTTGTTTGGATCTTGACGCAGAGGTTTACCAAGACGATTGCTAACTCATCACGAATACTCTTAAAATAGTCGGGTATAGCGTTTAAGAATTGGATGAAACGGTAGTCAACAAAGCGAAAGTTCTCCGGATCAAATTTTTGGGGGTGATTGCTCACATCGCGAAGCTCTGCACACAGCTGCTCAAGAGCGGCACGTAGTTTTTGGAAGACTTGATCGGTGGCCGTTTTGGGCATTAGTTCGGCTGCTGTAAGCAGGTACTTGCCAGTGATAAAGTCTTTCTTGATGAAGGATTGGTGCAGGCCTTTACTGAGTAGGGGTATCAACCGTGGTGCTAGGAATTGTTGAAACTCAGCAAAATATTGGTGATACCTGTAGGTGGGGTCGAAAACAGGTTCTATGGGTGTGATATCGCCATTTAAAAGTCTTCTCAAACCTTCGTTGTTCTCGAGCCATTGGAAAAACACAAAGTGATTAGCGGGTAGGGCAGTGTTTAATAGTTCCAGAATGTCGTTTCGGGTATATCGCTCGTTTTCAATTAGAAGGTATCCCGCGTTTTCGAGATCAAGTTCGATAAGCAGACGTTTTTGAGCCTTTAATAGATCGGCTGGCTGAATAGTCTTGGAGTCAGTCTGCGTATGACGGAGTAGTGCTAACGGTGATTTAAAGTTCATAAGCAGGTAGATTCTGACGGTAGTGCCCTCATTTTTCGTTCCTCTGCGGGCTGTTTTGGCTTGTTATCTTACGCAAGTGGCCACCAGAAGGGCGATGATCAATAACATAAATACCGTCAAATAGCTTGCGCCCATTTTGGAATCCTCTGGGGTATTGGTTTGCGGGGGGATTGCGTTGAAGGGTTTGATCATGAATTGTAAATTTTCGCTGCATTTCACTCCGGAAAGACTTTGAATGCTTTTTCTGACAAAATCAGATTGGTACTTTTTTACACCCTGACATAGGTTGATAAGGCTGTAAATAAGATCATCCCGCTCAGCATTCAGTTGGTCTGGCAGATTGTTCAAGTAGTTTACGAATCGATAATCAATAAAAGTTAAGTGATACCGTTGAAAATGCATGGGGTGTTCCGTCATGGCGTTCACCTCAGCCGTAAGAGCTCCCATCTGTCTTCTCAATGTAAAATAAAGCAAGGTACACACTGAGTCGGTCATTAATTTTTGGATTGCCAAAATGCTGCTACACTGATCGAAGTCTCTTTTGGCAAATGCGTAAGAGATAAACGTGGGGAGTGTCTGCGAGAGTGTTCCGCTAATATATTCCTTAAATGAGTCAAAGAAGGGATGCGTAAGGATAGAGTTGGAGAGTGTGATTTTAGCGCTGTTGGGGTGGCCTTGAAGAACACGGGTCAAGCCTTCAGTCTCAAATATCCAAAGATGAAATTGAAGATGGTTGGCTTGGCGAAGGTCATCAAACGCGGCCAAAACGTCATTTTTGGAGTATCTATGGCCATCAATTGTTAATATGCTGCTGTTTTCCAGTTCTAGCTCCACAAGAAGCTGCTTTTTTGACTTCGTCAACGCGCGGTCTTTATCTTCCGTTCTGAAATCGAAGCCCGTGTAGGCTAACAGCGGTATCGCAGATACAAATGCCATTTTCAATTCAATTTATATAATTTTACGTCATCATGAACATACCATTCAAGTCGTTTTTTTGTCGAGTGGCCGCGTGGCTGCTGGTTTTGACAGGCTGCACCACTGCCCAACTCAACCAGGCTATTTCCGATGCCAACAAGATGCTGGGCAGCGAGCAGCCACTGACCACCGCGGAGGTGGGTGACGGCCTCAAAGAGGCCTTGATCAAAGGCATATCCAACGGATCGGACCTCGTGTCGCAAGTGGATGGATATTTCAAGAATCCCGAAATCAAAATTCCGTTCCCGCCCGAAGTAAAAAAGGTGGAGGACCGGCTTCGGCAGGTAGGCTTTGGCGAGGAGGTAGACCGCTTTGTGATGACCCTGAACCGGGGGGCGGAGGATGCCGCCAAGGAAGCAAAACCCATCTTTATCAGCGCCATCCGGCAGATGACCATCGAAGATGCCTGGGGTATATTGAAAGGACAGCCCAACGCAGCTACTGAATATCTGAAGCGTACCACCTCGGCCCAACTGCGCGAAAAATTTATGCCGGTTGTCCAAAACTCATTGACCAAAGTGAACGCTACTAAATATTATGGCGACATCGTAAAGCGCTACAACCAAATTCCGCTGGTTGAAAAAGTAAATCCTGATTTGGCCGGATACGCTACCGACAAAGCCATTGACGGACTGTTTGTGATGATCGCCCGCGAAGAGAAAGCCATACGTGAAAATCCGTTGGAGCGGACAACTGATTTGCTCAAGCGCGTGTTTGGATACAAGTCCTGATCCGACACCCCGAGGGTTCATCAAACAAAACAACAAACAACAAACCATGGTTGAAAAACATCGATCCACGCTCACACAGGCCATCCAAGCTTTGCATGCCCGTACCTTCTATGCCGCTTTTCCCGAGCATCCCGCCCCGGCTATTTATGGTGATACGGCCGATGCGGAGGGACAAGCCAAATTCAAAAATTGGCTTGGCAAAAAATTTGATGAGATCAGACAGCCCGATCCGCATCAATGGGCCGGACAAGAGGAGTCGCCCTATCTGCAAGAGCCGCTGAATGTATCGTACCCCTCGTTTTCGGTCGATACATTGATCCAGCGCAGCGAGGCCGCCTTTCATCAGTGGCGTAAAGTAAGCGTGGATGACCGGGCCGAAATTTTGCTGGAGTCGTTGGCGGGGATCAAAAAACGTTTTTTTGAGATTGCCTATGCCACGATGCACACCACCGGCCAAGGATACATGATGGCCTTTCAGGCGTCTGGGCCCCACGCGGCCGACCGGGCCCTGGAGGCCATCGCGGCAGGCTATGAGGAGCTAAACCGCTTTCCTGCCCAAGCGCTGTGGGACAAACCCATGGGCAAGTTTAACATCCAACTGAATAAAGAATGGCATGCCGTGCCCAAGGGAATATCCGTGGTGATCGGTTGCTCTACGTTTCCCACGTGGAATTCCGTCACAGGCATTTACGGAAGTTTGATCACGGGCAACAGTGTGATTGTGAAGCCGCATCCCGGGGCTATTTTGCCCATCGCTATTTTTGTGGCAGAGATCCAGCGTGTGTTGGCTGAAAAAAAACTCGACCCTGCCATCTGCCAGTTGGCGGTAGATACGTTTGACCAGATGATCACCAAAACGCTGGCAGAGCATCCGAAAGTAAAACTGATTGACTTCACCGGCAATTCGGCTTTTGGTTCGTATTTGGAGGCCCTGCCCGGCAAGGTGGTATTTACCGAGAAGACCGGTGTCAACTCAGTGATCCTGGATTCGGCAGAGGATATAGATAAAGTGGCGGCCAATCTTGCCTTTTCGGTTAATCTCTACAGCGGGCAAATGTGCACGGCCCCACAGAATTTTTATATCCCGCAAACGGGGATAAAAATACCAACGGGCACGGTATCGTTTGAAGAATTTGCGGAGAAATTCGTGGCGCAGTTGAATAGTCTGATCGACAACCCGAAGGCTGGGCCATTTGTACTGGGCGCGGTGCAAAACAGAAAAACCTGCGATCGCGTGGCGGAGGCGGAGAAGCTGCCCGGAAAGGTTTGGTTGAAATCGCGCACGTTTGAAAACCCGATGTTTAAGAAAGCCCGTGTGGCCACGCCCGTGGTAGTGGAGATCGACTCGTCTAAGAAGGATGTGTTTAGTCAGGAGCTGTTTGGCCCCATCGTGCTGCTCATCAAGACAAAAAATACGGATGAATCGCTGGCATTGGCACAAGAGATGGCCATGCGTCATGGTGCCATTTCGTGCGGGGCATACACCACCGATGGTTCCGTTAGAGAAACGATTGCCGATGCTATGGCATTGGCCGCCACGCCTGTTTCGTTCAACCTGACGGGCGGCATCTATATGAACCAAAATGCGGCCTTTTCGGATTTCCACGTAACGGGCGGCAACCCGTCTGGGAACGCTTCATTCACCAACCCCGAGTATGTAACCAAACGGTTTACGTGGGTAGGCCACCGCGAGCCGGTGAGGGGGTGAAAAATGGGAGGTTTTGATCGATGAAGAAGGCTGATGGAATAGTTGGCAAGGCGAGATATTGCCTAAACAGCTTTCGGTTCGTTGTTCTTTCGCCTTGTCCCGTAGCGACAATAAATTAGCAGAATACATTTTGTTGATTTTGCCCAAGTCCCGTAGGGACGGGACATTGGCAGAAAAGAATTTTGCATCGCTGTAAGTCCCGTAGGTGCGGGCTATTGGCAGAAAGGAAATTTTGCGTCATTGTAAGTCCCGTAGGGACGGGCTATTGATAGAAAGGAAATTTGCATCGCTGTAAGTCCCGCAGGGACGGGCTATTGGTAGAAAGAAATTTTGCTTCGTTGTAAGTCCCGTAGGGACGGGCTATTGATAGAAAGGAATTTTGCATCGTTCTAAGTCCCGTAGGGACGGGATATTGGTAGGAAGGAAATTTTGCATCGCTGTAAGTCCCGTAGGGACGGGCTATTGGCAGAACGGAATTTTGCATCGTTGTAAGTCCCGAAGGGACGGGCTATTGGTAGAAAGGAAATTTGCATCATTGTAAGTCCCGCAGGGACGGGACATTGGTAGAAAGGAAATTTTGTATCGTTGTAAGTCCGGTAGGGGCGGGACATTGGTAGGAAGGAAATTTTGCATCGTTGTAAGTCCCGTAGGGACGGGATATTGGTAGAAAGAAATTTTGCATCGTGGTAAGTCCCGTAGGGACGGGATGTTGGTAGAAGGAAATTTTGCATCGTTGTAAGTCCCGTAGGGACGATATATGCTAAGCCTTCACAGTCCGACACATGTTGAGTGGTGTCAGTCCGGGCATCATGCATCCGTCCGCTAAAAAAGGAAACGCATTAAATTGTCAACCCGTCTACCGGAGATGGAAATTCTTCAACCTCCAGGAGCCTTGTGACCTCAAGGATTCCGAAGAGAGTCCACCAACTTGATAGAAGCCGAGTTGATGCAATAGCGCAGCCCGCTGGGAGCGGGGCCATCGGGAAAAACATGGCCCAGGTGGCCATCGCAAACATTGCACGTAACCTCTACACGCACCATACCAAAACTGGTGTCTTTGTGATACGCGATCACGTTATCCGCCACGGGCTGGGTGAAGCTGGGCCAACCGGTGCCGCTTTCGAACTTTACAGTCGAATCGAACAACAACGTGCCACAACAGCGGCATGCGTACAAGCCCGGGTCGTGCGCTTCGCAATACTCACCGGTGAAGGCGCGCTCGGTGCCCTTTTTTCGGGTCACGTAAAACTCTTCCTCGGTCAATAGTTTCTTCCATTCCGCATCACTTTTTTCCACCCGTTGGGGCGGTACCGGGTTGCCGTTGGAGGCAACGTGCAAGACGTTTTTCCAGGTGAGCATAGAGTCGATTTTGTGTCAGTGTTGAAACACCGTGGCCCGACAAAAAGTTTTCATTTGTGCAGCCATCAGAAAAACCAAAGTTTGATGGCCATCAGTATCAGCGAAACCACCATGATGCGCTTGATCCATCGTTCGCTGGCCGTCACGCTCCACCGGCTGGCGTACCAGCCTCCTAATCCATGGCCGATGGCCAACACCAATCCGGTGAACCAAACGATCTTTCCTTCCCACGCAAATACCGCCACAGATACCCCTGTGTACACGATCGCCACAAAGACCTTGATGTAGTTGATCTTCACCAAGGGCAGGTTGTTGATCAAGCTTAGAGTGCCAATGACCAAAAAGCCGATACCCGCTTGCACAAAGCCGCCATAGATGCCAATAAAAAAAAACAATGCGATGCCGGCTACGCGGTGCCAGAGCCCCATGCGCTCCGGCTTGCTGTTGCTCCGAAACGGGTCGATGATGACCAAGGCCGTGGAAAACAGCATAACCCCCACAAACAACTGTTTGAACAAGTCATCGGTGACGTGCGCGGCCAGCGTGGAGCCGATGAACCCGCCCACCAGCGAGACGGCACACAGCCACAAACTATATCCCAATGGCAACACCACGCGCTTGGAGGCGAAACCCCCTACGGCCGATAGGTTTTGCGCGAGGATGGCGACCCGTGCGGTGGCGTTGGCAGCGGTGATGGGCATGCCGAGAAACGTGAGAATGGGCACCGTAAACAACGAGCCACCTCCCCCGATGGTATTGAGAAAGGCGGCCACAAAACCGACTGTCGTGATCAGCAGGTACTCGTACCAGAGCATGGGTTACCGCACACTGATTTTGCGCACCACGCGCGCAAATGCACCGGGCAAAAAACGCTGCAAGTACACGCCAAACAATTCTTTGCTTCCCCCAATGTAGGCCTCGCGCTTTCTCTTTTCAATGGCGCGGATCATCCGGCTGGCAAATTTTTCGGGAGCCATGCCTGCGTCTGTCGAGGCATCCATCTGGTTGAGTGGTTCGCCTGTGCCGGTGAGGGCATGATACGTAACGTTGGTTCGTATCCACCCGGGGCAGATCAACGTGACGTGTATGTTTTTTGATTCCGACCACAGCTCTGCCCGCAGCGAATCAAAAAATCCGTGTAGCGCGTGTTTGGCCGCAGCATAACCACTGCGGTACGGTGTGCCGATGATGCCCATCACGCTGCTCACGGTCACAAAGTGCCCCGCCTTCCGTTTGAGGAAATGCGGCAATAAGGACTTGGTCAACGCAACCGTGCCAAAATAGTCGACCTCCATCAACTGCCGGTCCACGTCCAGCGTTGTTTCTTTTGCCAAGCTGCGTTGGCTGATGCCGCCATTGTTTATCAAGATATCAATGTGACCAAACAACTGGATGGCGGCTTCCGTGCAAAGGGGAAGCGTGGCCGTTTGTGCCAAATCAAGGGGCAGTAACTTGATGTGGCTTTGTGCTTCGGGCGGACAGTTTCCTTTTACCCGTTCCAGTTCATTTTTTCTACGGGCCGATAGGATTAACCACGCTCCGCGTTTGGCCAACGCATATGCAAGGAATTCGCCAATACCGGAGGAAGCTCCCGTAATCCAGATCACTTGGTTTTGTAATGACATTGGTTAAAGTCTTTCGTATACCACAAAGTCGAAGGCGTAGGCATGGCGGGCATCGGCGGCATGATGCTTTCGCGACACTTCGCGCCAGGAGGCAGCGTCAAAAGTCGGAAAGTATGTATCGCCTGCCAGTTTTGTTTGAATTTCGGTAAGGTACAACCGATGGGCCTGCGGCAACGCCAGGTGATAAATTTCGGCCCCGCCAATGACAAATACTTCCGGCTCCTTGGCATCGGCCGCCAGCGCCAAAGCATCGGCCAGATTGTTCACAACGTTTGCGCCCGGGGCGCTGAACGACCCTTGTCGCGTTACTACAATGTTGACACGCTTGGGAAGCGGCCTGAATTTTACCGGAATCGAATCCCAATTTTTTCGGCCCATGATCACATGATGGTTCATCGTAGTCTCCATGAAGTATTTCATGTCGTCCGGCAGCGACCACGGTAAGTCATTATTCTTCCCGATCACGCGGTTTTGAGTAAGGGCAGCAATGAGGGAGATGATCATGGTATTGAAACTGGCGCAAAGATATTGATTGGCGGGCCGCTACAGTGTGTTTCCGCGGAAAAACTCGGCCATGGCCATTCTTCGCTTGCCTTCGGGCTGCCACTCCAGCACTTCGATCCAGCCGTCCACCGTGCTAATGTGCAAATGGGTCTTTTGGTCGGTGCGAATCGTGCCCGGTGCAGTTGCTGGGGCGGTCGGTGGCAACACGTTGGTCCGATATAATTTGAACGTTTTCCCGTTGAGCACCATCCACGCGCCCGGGTAGGGGCTAAGCCCCCGGATGAGGTTGTGGATGGCGTGGGCGGGATTGTTCCAGTTTATTTCGCACGTTTCCTTGAAAATCTTGGGTGCGTGGTTTTCGTTGCCCGAGGGAACTTGAGGTAAGGACGGATAGTTGCCCCGTTCGATGGCCTGCACGGTTCTCACTACCAGCGAGGCGCCCCGGTGCATAAGTCGCTCATACAGTGCCCCTGCGTCATCCGTGGGGTCGATCGGTTCTTTTTCTTGGTAGATGACGCTTCCCGTGTCGATTTCATGTTTGAGAAAGAATGTAGTGACACCAGTTTCTGTTTCTCCGTTGATGATGGCCCAGTTGATCGGTGCCGCTCCGCGGTAGTCGGGCAAGAGGGACGCGTGAAGATTAAACGTACCCAGTGCCGGCATAGCCCACACGGCTTCGGGCAACATGCGAAAGGCCACCACGACTTGAAGATTGGCTGCGTAGCTTTTTAACTCATCTAAAAAGGCAGGCGACTTCAGGTTGGTGGGCTGCAGAACCGGCAGTTGATACTTTTGCGCGGTGATCTTGACGGGCGGGGGCGTCAGTTTTTGTCCGCGCCCCTGCGGTCTATCGGGCGCGGTAATCACGGCCACGGGTGGGTAGCCGTGTTGCACCAACGCTTCCAGGCTGGCCACGGCAAACTCGGGTGTGCCCATGAAAACGATGCGGAGATTATTTCTTGACATGATTCATTTTTTACAACCCCGAAAATTGAAAGTCAGACTTTCAATTTGCGGGGTTTATTTTCCTAGTTTCTTCAGTAATTCGAGCAACCCCACAGCCCATGTATGCTTTTGCAACGCGAAGGAACCTTCTATCGGGCAAACGACATACGCCTCTCGTATTTTCAGGTCGTTGAGTAAGTAGTAAAAGCCCTTGCTCACAACCGGTGACTTGGATAGTTTACACTCGACAGCGACCGTGCGCTTCCCTTTTTTCAGGATAAAATCAATCTCGGCTTGGTCGGCCGTGGTGGCATAAAATATTTCCCATCCGGGCAGTTCGGCCGCTACTTGACTCAATACAAACCCTTCCCACGAAAAACCTGCTACCGGATGTGAAAGCAAGTCATTTCCTGTGCCGATGTTGAGCAGGGCATGGAGCATGCCTGAATCGGCCAAATAGATTTTGGGGCTCCGCTTGAGCCGCTTGTCGATATTGGCAAAAAAGGGTTCCACCCTGCGCAACATATAGGTGTTCACCATCACATCCACATAATGCTTCACGGTAGGATGTGTGATGCCCAGTGAATTACCTAACCCCGATAAATTTAGCGGTTGTCCGTGCAGGTGTGCGCACATCATCCAAAACCTGCGCATGTTTTCCGGTGCGATGCCCACCCCGAAAGCGGATAGGTCACGCTCCAAAAACGTGCGTACAAAACTCTTACGCCAAACAAAGCTTATGGACTCTTGCTTGGCGAGGGCGCTGGACGGAAAGCCTCCGCGTAGCCACGCTTTGGTGAGCGATACTCCGGCCGAAGTAAGCTCCCGGGCGGATAGAGGGTCTAAAGGCGCGTACACAATACGACCGGCCAGCGTTTCGGACGATTGGCGGAGAAACTCGGGTGCTGCCGACCCCAGCAATAAAAACTGACCATTACGCGCAGTGCGATCAATAAAACCACGCAAAACGCGAAATAGGTCAGGCATAAACTGCACTTCATCAAAACAAATCAGCTTTCCAGCGTTTTGGGCGAGAAACAGCGAGGGGTCACTGAGCTTGGCGCGATCTTCAGGGTCTTCCAAGTCGATGTACAAGGCGCCTTTCACCGAGCCAATGATATGCTTGGCCAACGTGGATTTGCCACATTGCCGTGGCCCCGTGATACCCACGGCCGGGAAATGCCGCAGGTACTTCCGTATTTCTTTTTCCCGATGGCGGAAAATCATCATGACAAGGCAAATATAGGTAAAATTGGAACCCCGCAAATTGAAAGTTAGACTTTCAATTTGCGGGGTTTACAAAAACGTAAATAAATCGTTTCCTCAGTCGCGCAGCAACTTACGCATGTGTTTTTGGCAGATGGGGCAGTCGCGCCACACATGCCCGCGGGCGGGGCAGTATGCACGGCCAAAGTAGATGATTTGCAGATGCACCTTATTCCATTTTTCCTCAGGGATGAGCCTCTTCAGATCGCGTTCGGTTTGTTCCACACTTTTCCCGCTGCTCAGGCCCCATCGGTAGGCCAGGCGGTGAATGTGGGTATCCACCGGAAAGGCGGGAATGCCAAACCATTGGGTCATCACCACCGAGGCCGTTTTGTGGCCCACGGCCGGCAGGGCTTCCAGCGCCTCGAAAGTGTTGGGCACCTGTCCGTTGTATTTCTCTAATAATATTTTCGACAGCCCGTAGATGCCTTTGGATTTCATGGGCGAGAGGCCGCACGGTTTGATGATCTCGCGGATTTCCTCCACGCTCATCTTCACCATGTCGCGCGGATTGTCCGCCATTTTGAAAAGCAAGGGCGTAATTTTATTCACCCGCTCGTCTGTGCATTGAGCGGAAAGCAACACTGCCACCAGCAGCGTATACGCGTCTTGGTGGTGCAGGGGCGTATCTACCGTAGGGTAATAGTGGTCAAGCGTGGCGAGGATGTCGGTAACTTTTTTTTGTTTGGTCATGGCGCAAATGTCCGGTAGATGCCTTGAATCAGGACACCCAAAAATGGTTTTTTCCTTAACAAGTTTGGGTCGGGTTGGTTCCGATCCGCTTCGTGGGCTTTTCCTATATTTGCATCCCTATTTTTAATATGTAGATGAACGAAGTAAAAATTACCTTGCCCGATGGAAGCATTCGTACGTTTCCGTCTGGCGTCACAGGCATGGATGTGGCCAAGAGTATCAGCGAAGGATTGGCCCGCAATGCCTTGGCTATCGAAATCAATGGAGAAATACGCGATCTCGGTCGCGTGATTGAAAGCGATGCGGCCGTGAAGATTTTGACGTGGAACGATGCCGGTGGCAAATATGCGTTTTGGCACAGTTCGGCCCACTTGTTTGCCGAAGCGCTGGAGGCACTCTATCCCGGAGTAAAATTTGGCATCGGCCCGCCCATCGAAAACGGGTTTTATTACGATGTGGATTTGGGCGATCAGCCGTTTGGCGATGCCGAGCTGGCCGCGGTAGAAAAGAAAATGGCAGAGCTGGCGAAGACCAACAGCGTGTTTCAACGCAGCGAGGTTTCCAAGGCCGAAGCGCTGGCCTACTTCACGCAAAAGAACGACCCCTATAAGCTGGAGTTGATTCAGGATTTGGCGGATGGCTCGATCACGTTTTACAAACAAGGCAACTTTACGGATTTGTGCCGCGGCCCGCACATCCCCTCCACCGGGTTTATTAAGGCCATTAAACTAACCAATGTAGCAGGAGCTTACTGGCGGGGAAACGAGAAAAACAAGATGCTCACCCGCGTGTATGGCATCACCTTCCCCAAGCAAAAGGAGTTGGATGACTATTTACACCTGCAAGAGGAAGCCAAAAAGAGAGACCACCGCAAGCTGGGCAAAGAGTTGGAGCTGTTTGCGTTTTCGGAGAAAGTAGGCATGGGCCTGCCGCTGTGGTTGCCCAAAGGCACTATTCTGCGCGAGCGGCTTGAGCAGTTCATGCGCAAAGCGCAGATCCAGGCAGGGTATGACCCCGTGGTGACACCGCATATCGGTGGCAAAAATTTATATGTCACTTCCGGGCACTATGAAAAATACGGAAAGGACTCCTTTCAACCCATACACACACCCGATGAAGGCGAGGAGTTTTTGCTCAAGCCCATGAACTGCCCGCACCATTGCGAGATTTACAAAGTAAAACCGCGGTCGTATAAAGACTTGCCCATCCGGCTGGCCGAATTTGGAACCGTATACCGGTATGAACAAAGTGGCGAACTTCATGGGCTGACACGCGTGCGGGGCTTCACGCAAGACGATGCCCACATCTTTTGCCGGCCCGAGCAGGTCAAGGAAGAATTCATTAAAGTGATCGACCTGGTGTTGTTTGTGTTCCGCTCGCTGGGGTTTGAAAACTACACCGCACAGGTGTCCTTGCGCGACCGGCAAAACAAAACCAAATACATTGGCTCCGATGAGCTGTGGGACCGGGCCGAACGCGAAATACAAGAGGCGGCCGATGAACGTGGCTTGAAGACCGTGGCGGTGCAGGGGGAGGCGGCCTTTTACGGGCCCAAACTCGACTTTATGGTGAAAGACGCCCTCGGCCGCAGTTGGCAGTTGGGTACCATTCAGGTCGATTACAACCTGCCCGAGCGTTTTGAACTGGAATACATTGGCTCAGACAACCAACGACACCGGCCCGTAATGATCCACCGTGCGCCCTTTGGGTCGATGGAGCGCTTTGTGGCGGTTTTGATCGAGCACTGCGCGGGCAATTTCCCGTTGTGGCTAGCCCCCGAGCAGATTGCCGTGTTGCCGATCTCCGAAAAATTCAACGCATACGCGGAGGAGGTTGTCAACTATTTGAAAAACAGAGATATACGAGGATACTTGGATGACCGTGACGAAAAGATTGGCCGCAAGATTCGCGATGCCGAGGTGACCAAGGTGCCCTACATGCTCATTGTGGGCGAAAAAGAGGTGGCCGAACGCAAGGTGGCCGTGCGCAAACATGGCGAAGGCGACAAGGGAGCGGTGTTTCTGGAGGAATTTGCCAATACGTTTGCGGCCGATTTTGCCATGCCCCAGTAGATTTGGTGGAAAACAGTAATTGTTAGATATTTGCAGCCTTGTTCGCAAAAAGCGGGCATTAAAAACAGTAACTAAACCCAGTAAGTGGCAATAAATCAAGGAGGTTTCGGTAATCGCCCGGGTGGGCCAGGCGGCCCAAGGCCTGGTGGGCCTGGACAGCGGGGTGGTTTCAGAGGACGCGTCAAAGAAGAACCTTATCGCGTAAATGAGCGGATACTCGCTCCGCGTGTGCGGGTAGTGGGTGAAAACATCAAGGTAGATGTGTATCCTACTTCGGTGGCGATCAAAATGGCACAGGAGCAAGGGCTAGATTTGGTGGAGATATCGCCCAATGCCGACCCTCCCGTTTGTAAGATTGTCGATTACTCAAAGTTTAAGTACGAACAGAAAAAGAAGCAAAAGGAGATAAAGGCCAACGCGCAAAAAACGGTTGTTAAGGAAATCCGTTTTGGCCCCAATACCGATGACCATGACTTCAATTTCAAAGTGAAGCATGCGCAGAAGTTTCTCCAGACGGGTGCCAAAGTGAAAGCGTATGTGCACTTCGCGGGCCGCTCGATTGTCTATAAAGAACGCGGTGAGATATTGTTGCTCAAGTTCGCACAAGAACTGGAAGAGCATGGCAAGGTAGAAGAGATGCCGCGGTTGGAGGGCAAGCGGATGTACATGATGGTAGCGCCCAAAGGAAAGAAGTAACGTAGTTTTTAAATAGAAGTCGAAATGCCAAAGTTAAAGACCAAGTCAGGTGCCAAGAAGCGCTTTAAGATCACCGGAACCGGCAAGATCAAGCGCAAACGGGCGTTTAAGAACCACATCCTGACGAAGAAAGAAACCAAGCAGAAGCGCAGACTGGGTCACAAGGCCATCGTTTCCAAAGTGGACGAGCCCAACATCCGGTTGATGTTTCCGTATTCGGTTTAAGTAGGTTCATTGATGTTCAACCCGGTAGCTGGCCACTAAGCGTTTGGAAGGGTTTTCCGAAACGCCATCTGCCAAAAACAAAAAGTTATGCCACGTTCAGTAAACAATGTAGCATCCCGCGCCCGCAGAAAGCGCATCCTCGAATTGGCCAAAGGTTTTTTTGGCCGCAAGAAAAACGTATGGACGGTAGCCAAAAATGCCGTTGAGAAAGGGTTGGTGTATGCCTACCGCGACCGCAAAGCCAAAAAGCGCGACTTCCGCGCCTTGTGGATTGCCCGTATCAACGCAGGGGCCCGCCTTCACGGCATGTCGTACTCACAGTTTATGGGCAAAATCAAAACGGCCGGTATCGACCTCAACCGCAAAGTGTTGGCCGATTTGGCCATGAACCACCCGGAGGCCTTTGAAGCCGTGGTGAAAAAGTTGAAGTAGCCGGACAAAAAGGATTTGATAAAAAGGGCTGAAAAGCCCTTTTTTGTGCTCGCCCAGGCGAAACCAAAAGCACGGTGCCCCGTTAACTTTTCATTCGGTTCACACTCATGAGTAGGTCCAAAAAGATATTTCTGGCAGCCGGTTTGGTCTTTTTTGCATTGTTGTTTTACGCCAGCTATGACATTGCCACGCGCACCACATTTCCCGGCTCCAAACCCCAATTGAAAGAGCGGATCAAAAAACAGTTTTTGCAGCCAGATTCGGTGTCAGCCCCTCGGGCCGACAGCGCCCATGCCGTTCAACGGTGATTTTGGCAACTGGGCTTCAAAAAAATCCGGTTGTCGGGGCTGCGTTTGCCCGCCACTATGCCCCCTATATCTTTGAATCAGATTAAAGCCAACTATAGACAAGATCATCCCCTGGGGTCAAGGACTTTGGGGGATTTTCTTTTTAGGGCCCCTGTGGCTACCTTTCTTCCGGTAAACGCCCCACGCATGAAACAAGTCTCTTTGGTAGTGGTCATTTTAACGATGGCGATGGGCTGCGGGAACAACGACAGCTCCGAGCGCGTCAGTTGCGCCTCAGCCGGATTGACCCTGTCGGTGTCGGCCGTGATCAATGCCACCAGTTGCAAAGCTGTTGACGGCAGCGTGACGGTAAGTGCCAGCGGAGGTACAGCCCCTTACGACTTCAACTTGAACGGGGGCGTATTTCAAACCAACCCGCGCTTTGAAAATTTGGGACCGGGCACGTATTCCATCAAGGTCAAAGACCTCAACGGATGTGAGACCACCCTCGAGGCAACCATCGGTACCCCTAACTCCAATTTGAATGCACAGGCATCGTCCGTCAAGGCTGACAATCTATGCTTTTCGGACAATGGCGAGCTGGAGATTGCTGCCACAGGGGGCACCGCACCATATCAATTCAAGCTTCCAGGCGGTCTTTTCTCCGATGTGACCACCTACACCAACTTAAAGCATGGCTCCTATGCCGTCATCGTCAAGGATGCCAACGAATGTCAGGTTACGGTGTCGCTGACGGTGCCCCGTGGCAATACCGGCATCAGTTACCAGACGCAGATCAAACCGATCTTGGAAGCCAGTTGCACGCGTTTCTCGGGGTGCCACGGTTCCGGTACGGGCTCGCGCGATTGGACCAACTTTGCCAACGTAAAACGCGAAGCTACCCTGATCAAAACACGCACGGGCAACCGCAGCATGCCCATCAGTCCCGCGCCCTCGTTGACGCAACAAGAGATAGACGCCATTGCGTGCTGGGTAGACGATGGAGCAAACGAAAACTAATCTGTGCACATGCGCCTGATTCTTTCCATGTTGCTGCTGGGTGGCTGTGTGCTATCCGCGGCTGCGCAAAAATATATTTCCGAAAAATCGTTTGTTTCATTCTTCTCTGATGCCTCTATCGAAGATATCAAAGCAGAAAACACCAAGAGTACCAGTTTACTCGACCTGGCCTCGCAAGACATTGCGTTCTCCATGCTGATTGCGGAATTCAAGTTTGACAAAAAGCTGATGCAGCAGCATTTCAATGAAAAATATTTGGAATCGGAGAAATACCCCAAGTCGACTTTTGCCGGCAAGGTGTTTGGATTTTCGGCCGGTGCCACCGGCCAGCAGAATGTGACGGTTAAAGGCAAGTTGACCATCCATGGCGTTGCGCGCGAGGTAGAAGTGCCCGGCACCATGCAAATGGCCAACGGACAAATCATGGCCGATGCCAAGTTTAGTGTAAAACTGGAGGACTACAACGTTCCCCGGCCCCAGATACTCTGGAAAAATATTGCCGAGCAGGTAGAGGTCACCGTTTCGTTTACGTACAAGCCTTATGAAAAATAGCATCTTGTTTGTCGCCTTGTTTCTGTCGCTGTCCGCAGCCGCACAAGATGACTTGCTTCAACAATTGGAGGCCACGGCCGAACCCAGCACCCAGTATATGATGCAGACCTTCAAATCCACCCGGTTGGTGAATAGCCAAACAGTGGAAAGCAAAAGCCAGGGCGAGTTGGAGTTTATTTTTGCCCACCGCTTTGGTCTTATCAACGATGGCCTGTACGAACTGTTCGGCTTGGACCAGGCATTTGTGCGCTTAGGTTTGGAATACGGTGTAACTGACCGGCTGGGCGTTGGTTTTGGTCGTAATTCAGTAGACAAAACCATGGATGTGTACGGCCGCTACAAATTGCTGCGGCAAAGCACGGGCGCGAAACACATGCCTATCACGCTTACGGCTTTTGTGAATATGGCCGTGGAAACGGCCCCCCGGAACAGCGACCTGCCCGAGCCCCTGTCGTTTGAAGATAGAACTTCGTACACGGCACTGGCGCTCATTGCACGCAAGTTTACAGACCGGTTTTCACTTCAGCTCATGCCTACCTTGGTGCACAAAAACACGGTTGACCGCACATTGGAGAACAACGACCAATGGGCGCTGGGGGCGGGGGGGCGCTATAAAGTGTCGCGTAGCATCGCGCTTACGTCAGAATACTACTATCGGTTTGATGTGCCTGCCGAGAGCCCCTATTACAATGCCTTTGGGGTAGGGGTGGATATTGAAACGGGCGGCCATGTGTTTCAGTTGGTGCTCACCAACGCCCGCGGGCTTACCGAGCGCGCCATCTTTACGGAGACCACCGGCAATCTGGCGGACGGAGATTTGCACTTTGGCTTCAATGTGACGCGTACGTTCCAGCTTAAGAAAGAGAAATAGCCGTTCTTTTTTGCGGTCATCCGCAGTTTTTTGCGTTCTTCGTTCCAAAATAGTTGGCTCCCCTTGCTACTCGCCTCCATTGTTGTCTATCTCCTGGCCACGCTTGCGATCGGGTATTGGGCTTCGCGCAAGGTCAAAACCTCAGGTGATTTTATGCTGGCCGGGCGAAGCCTGCCGATGGTGCTGAGCGCTTCCGCGCTGTTCGCCACATGGTTTGGTTCCGAAACCGTTTTTGGCGCTTCCTCTGAATTTTTGAAAGGGGGATTGCTGGGTGTCATTGAAGATCCTTTCGGGGCAGCCCTCTGTTTGCTCTTGTTCGGCCTTTTCTTTGCGCGCAAACTGTACCACATGAACTTGCTCACGCTGGGCGATTTTTTCGGAGCGCGGTATGGCAAAACCACCGAGCGCGTGGCCAGTATTTTTTTGGTGCCGTCTTATGTTGGCTACATCGCTGCCCAGTTGGTGGCCATGGGTCTGATCATAAACGTGGTGACGGGCGTGGCTATTTGGCAGGGTGTGGTCGTTAGTGCACTGGTGGTTACCGCCTATACCTACGTGGGTGGCATGTGGGCCATCTCCATCACCGATTTTATCCAGAGCATCATCATCATTGTGGGGTTGGTGGTACTCGCGTTCATACTGGCCTCAAAAGCCGGAGGCTTCGCTGCCGTGTGGAACGCGGTACCTCCGGATGACCTTCGGATTTTGCCCACGTTTCAGTGGCGAGAGGTGATCGTGTATTTGGCGGCATGGTCGGTGTTGGGCTTGGGGTCCATCCCCTCCCAAGATGTGTTCCAACGCGCCATGTCTTCCGGTTCGGCTTCCATCGCGGTACGTTCGTGCTATATCGCTGCGGGCCTGTACCTGACCGTGGCCATGCTGCCATTGTTTATTAGTCTATGCACACGGCAGTTGTATCCGGAGCAGCTACGGGGCGACACGCAGTTGGCGCTTCCGAACATGGTGCTTGCACACACGCCATTGATGGTTCAAATTCTGTTTTTTGGTTCGCTGCTGAGCGCCATCATGAGTACCACCAGTTCGGCCATCTTGGCCCCGGCCGCCATTTTTTCGGAAAATATTTTGAAGCCATGGGTGGGGCGCGCCATGACGGACCGTCAATTGCTCATGTACACGCGGTTGTCGGTTTTGCTGTTCAGCGCGGTAGCAACACTCATGGCTTGTTGGCGATCCAATATTTATGAATTGGTGGGCGAGTCATCCATCTTGAGCTTGGTATCGTTGTTTGTACCGCTCACGTTCGGCCTCTACTGGCGGTATGCCACAGCCCGGGGTGCCCTGTGGTCGATGAGTTTGGGAATGATTGCGTGGGGACTCTTTACCTATCTGATTGAATCGGACATTCCCCCGCTGGTGCCGGGCGTTCTGGTAAGCCTGGTGGCCATGGTGGTCGGCAGCTTGCTCACGCGGCTCAAAACAGCTTAGGCAAAAAGAGCCAACTGTTTTTTTGATACGTGCGCCACTCCGGATACCGGCTAAGCGATTTGTCTTTCTTCCACATGTTGGGCAAAAAAAGACCACTCCAAATAAAAGCCAAGATCAGCCACGGCACATAGTGGCCCGTGGCCATGGCGAAACTTCCATAGATCAGCATCTCACCCAAATAGTTCGGGTTGCGGTTGAGTCGGAAAAACCCTTCATCGATAAGCCCGGTCCGGTACTTACGTGTGAAGTACTTTTGCGCATCGCTGGCAAAGTGAAGAAACACACCGATGATGTTTAGCGAAATGGCCAACGCCAGGATAGGCAGGCTTACGGTCAATCTCTGGCTAAGGAGCCAGTAAGGCCCAACCCAATAGAGCCCGAGAAAAACAAAAACAAAGATGCCATACGCAAGGGATACGTCTTGCTCCCATTGGCGATCGGGAAACAGTCGGTCTTTTAGCAACCAGAGTACTCCATAGGAGCCATGCAAGGCCAGGTACACCCATGCTTCCCACGAGAAGTTGTCGAAATACCACATGCCCAACAGCACCACCAACCCCGTGAGGCCTTTATGTGCGTTGATCGGATATTTCAGTTTCACCGTCAATACTTTTCCATGGTCGGGTCAATCTGATCGGCCCACGCCAAGATGCCCCCCTTCAGATTGTAGAGATTGGTGAAGCCGTGGTTTTTTTCCAACCAAGTGACCATGTTGCCGCTGCGTGCGCCACTCCGGCAATGGAGCACTACTTGCTTATCGCGGGCAATCTTATCGGCATTTGCCGGTATCTCTCCTTGCGGGATCAGTTCGCCCCCCAGGTTGCAAATATCATATTCATGTGGTTCGCGCACATCGATGAGCTGAAAATCGACTTTGGCATCCATCAATGCCTTCAACTCCTGAACGGTTACTTCTTTCATGGTTTGGTGCCTTATTTGGCAAGGCAAAACTAACACAGTTGATTGAATTTTCCGTTGGGGCGAGGCCACGCGGGTGGCGAGCCCCTATCACTTCCATGCTCAGAGAGAAGCAATCTACACGGAAACGGCTGCCCGCGAGAAGGCGGGCGTGGGTAGAATGGCCTGATTGCTTGCTTTCAAGACGGCCTCGTAGCGGTTGTGAACCCCCAATTTGCCGTAGAGTTTGTAGACATGAGAGGTAAGCGTGCCGCGGGTGATGCTCAGGTTTTGGCAGATTTGGGCATACGATAGTCCTTTTGACAATTCCACCAGTACCGCATACTCTTTGGGCGTGAGCGATGCCAGAGACGAAAGCTCCATCTCCTGCCGCAGATGCGTATTGACAAAAGCGGGCAGATACGTGCCGCTTTGGGAAAGCGCTTGCAGGCATTCATTCCATTCGGTGGGTGTGGCGCTTTTGCGGATCAACCCGTTGACGCCCGCCTGTAGAAAAAATTTCCACTCCCGCTCGTCTGCCCCACCCAACAGCGCCAGTGTTTTACATAGGGGGTAAATTCGCTTGATCGTTAAAAGAGAAATGAGATTGTAGGCTTCGGAACTCTCGCCCAGGAGTAGCAGCGATGGCATAATCTTTTTGAGGCTGCCCACGGATTCGGTAATGCTCGGGTAGACATAGATGCCCTTGGTGTTTCGGCTCGCTTGTAGCGTCATCAGCAGACGAGAGGCATCCAACGCATTGCGCTCAATCAACAAAATACGTTCCATCAAACAAACGTACAGCAACGCCTTTCTATCGGTATACCCCAGCGTGCGGTATTTTTTCAAATGAGTTTTTCGGAGCGCGCATAGGCGATCGCATCGGCCTTGGAGTTAACGTGAAGTTTGCTGTAGATGTTTCGGATGTGTGTGCGGATGGTTTCTTTGCTGAGAAAAAGCTCTTCCGCTATGCGCGAATGACTTTTGCCGGAGGCCAATTGCGTGAGGATTTCCGTTTCGCGCGGAGACAGGGGCGATTTTTGGTTTTTGTTGAATGAGCTCACCACCATGCGCGCTATTTGTGAACTCATGGGCGAGCCTCCACTAACGACATCCTCCAACGAAGCGACCAGCCGGTCATAGTTGGAGGTTTTGGTGAGGTACCCCACGGCTCCCGCACACAGGGCTTTGAACACCGTTTCGCTTGATTCGTGAATGGAGATGACCAGGATCTGTACGCTGGCATTCTGTTTTTTTATTTCGGCAATGGCTTGAATGCCGTTCATGCCCGGCAACTCGATGTCCATCAATACAATTCCGGGGTTGTCGGCTGCCAGGTTGCGCAAGGCGTCTTCGGCTGTCCGGTAGGCGTTGATGACCACAAAGCGGGGGTGTGACGAAACCAAGAAGCTGAATCCTTCGCGTACGATGTCATTGTCTTCCACAATGACCACGCGCAATTTATTTTGACCAATGTGCATAGTCGTTTAGTTCTAGGGTGATGGTGGTGGCACCTGCCTGTGATGAGAGGTGCAGGGTGGCACCCAACTTGGCCGCCCGCTCCTGTATGTTACGCAGTCCGCCCTCAGAAGTTTCAAGGTGGGCCTGTTCAATGCCCACGCCATTGTCAAACAGTTCAAAACGCAATCCACGACCCTGCTTGGTGATTTCAAATTTTACCTCGGTTGCCTGTGCGTGTTTAACAATGTTGGTCATACACTCCTTGAAAATGAGAATGAGACCGCGGGCATAATAGGCTTTTACGGTGATGTCTTTTTGCCAATCGCGAATGGGTTCGGTTTCGAAACGTGTGTTCGTAACGCCAAACAATTGCTCGCCAAAATCTTTCAGGTACAGGATTGTCCACTCCAGGGTTTCGTTTTCGGGGTCAATGGAGTAAATGAAGTCTTTGGTTCCAAAAAAGAGGTCTTGTGCCTTTTTCTCAAGCAAGGCTATAGGCTGTTTGATGCTGGGTGGCAGGTGGGGCGCGCGCAGTTTCAGCACGTGCAGCAAGCTTAAGATGGACGCAAGGTGATTTCCAAGTTCATCGTGGAAGTCGCGCGCCAATTCCCTGCGCAGTTCGCGGCTGATAGTGAATGCTTCGTGCTGAAGTTTCAAGGCTCTGCGGACACGCAGTTGCAGCAGTGCATAGATGACGGCCAAAATCACCACCAGCATCAAAATGACAAACCAGGCCTGTTGCCAAAACGGGGCGAGCACGGAGAAGCCTACCTCGGTGCGCGCAATTTCTTGATTCAGGAGATCGACTATTTTGACTTCAAAGGTGTACTTGCCTGCGGCCAGATTGGTAAACTGTGCTTGTGTTTGCGTGGTGGTGGCGGACCAGCGATCGGACTGCCCCGTAAGCCGATATTGATAACGAAAGGAGTGTGGGTTGAGCAAACTCATACCCTGAAATTCGATTGAGACGTCTGCTTCGCTGTACGCAAACGGGGGGATCGTTGAGTTGGCGAAATACGTTTGTTGCGTTTGGGTGTTTTTGATGCGCGAGATGAGCACGGTCGGTCCGGCTTTTGCGGCCTGGTCGGCTGTGGGGTCGTAGACAAATGTGCCATTGATGGTGCCAATCCAGATTCGGCCATCGCTGTTTTTGGATATCACGTTAGGCATACACTCAATGCCCATAAAGCCGGTATCGCGGCCAAGCCATACAATTCGGCTTACGCGGAGATTTTCGTCCAAGGTCAGGATGTACAAGCCTTGGTGAGTGCCGCAATAGATTTTGTTTTTGTCGATCAACATAGACCGCACGATATCCAACGGGAATTCGACTATCCGCTGCCGCTTGCGGGCGTCACCCTTTGGCAACACCCACAGCCCATGCCCGGTAGTGCCGATAAAAATATTGGAATGCTCATCCCGATCGAGGCACCCGATCAGTGTTTCGTCCAAAATAGAATGCGTTTTGATTTTTGTTGCGGAATCCGTAGACAAAATGTACAACCCTTGTTGAGATCCCAGAAGAACGCCTGAATCCAAAGAAAGAGTGGACACAATTGGTTTTTCGTTACTGATTTTTTTGAATTGCCCTCGCTGATACAGGAAGAGCGAACGTCTATCGGAAAGAAAAAACCCATTTTTGGTTTCGCCAATTACCGAGGGAGGCATCGCAAAGCCTGGCGAAGCCATCGGTTGATATGTTCCGTTCGCCAGCCAACCGACCCCGCCTTCAAAAGATGCAATCAACAGCGTGTCTCCCATCGCGCGAATGTCATAGATGTTGCGTAGTTCGAGCGGTAGTTCCATTCGGGTGGCTCGCAATTGTTGGTCTATCTTAAATGCGCCCTTTCCCAGCGTGGAGATGGCCGAGTGGTGCTGGTCAATTTGCCGCACGTCCCGGATCACGTCATTAAACGAAAGCGGGGCTATTTGAATTTGAACAAAGGGCTGCCGGAGGATTTTGTAAAGTCCCTGGACGATGGTGCCTGCCCACATTATTCCTTCTCGGTCTTGGTATAGCGAGAGCACGGGTGTATTGGTCAAGCCGTTTTGATCGCCCAGCCAAAGAAATGCGTTGTCCTTTTGCCAAAGCAAGCCATCGCGTAGGGTCAGCCATAGTTCGCCATCGTGTACCTGGATGTCAAATACCTGAGATGATATATTTTTCTCCTTCACGCGCACCCATCGGCCGTCTTTTCTGGCGTGGTAGAGCAGTTTTTTGTCGGTGCCAATCAGAAGCGTGTCGCGTACGCAGTGGATACTCAACGCATTTGGCAGTTCCTTTAATTCCGGGGTAAACCGATCTCCCTCAAATGAAAATACATCTCCCCGGGTGGTGATAAGCCACGCCTTGCCGGTTTCGTCATATTCAATGTCCGTTACGGCATCGTCACTAAAGCCATTGGCCTTCGTATATCGAGTCAAGCCGTGCGTGGCCGAAAGGCAGTGGACTCCGGAATCCATCGTGGCTATGAACAGTTCATTGCCCAGCCCGCTTTCGATCTGACCGATTACGTGTGGGCCGTTCAGGCGTGTGTCAGGGTAAATGGAATCGTTGACCATAAAATTCAGACCGCGTGTAGTGCCGATCCAAAGCGTATCGCGGGCATACTTAAGGGCTGTAACGGTGGGGGACTTTAAGCCGTGGCTTACCTGAAAATTTTGAAACGTGCGGCCATCAAATTTGGACAGGCCGACATCGCCCGTGGCCAACCAAAGAAACCCATCCTTATCCTGTGCAATGGCCTGTACTTGCGATACCGGTAGCCCGTCTTTTTGGGTGTAGTTGAGCGAAGAGAATTTTTGGGCATGGGCTGCCAGAGTATGGAGAAATAGCAGTAGCCAAAGAAGATTGAAAGTCCGCTTCTTAGCTTTGCGTAAGGAAAAGACAAGACTGTTGACTTGTTGGCCCTGATTCCGCCTGACCGCCTTCGCGTGGTAGCTCGGAATGAACCGGAGATAATTTTGTTGGCAAGTTTCCAGATGACCTCTTTTGACGTACCGCAAATTTGGTTGCAAAAAAGCATTTTGCAATAACACAATTTGCGGTATCAGAAAGGGCAAAATCAACCCTTTTTTGTTTCACGCTGATGTCGTCAGATCATATACTCCAACGGAACGGCATATAGATACCTCATAATGGGTTATTCTCATATGTTTAATATACCACCGTATGAGGTATTTTTTTTATTTACCGTTGTTACACTTTTGACTTTGCAACTCAAAACAATAACTATGATAAGAAAACTACAGTGTATTTTGGTCGCTTCCGCCCTGCTCCTGGTCAATCATGCAAGCTATGGACAAGTACGGACGATTAAAGGGCGCGTTACCTCAGCTGAGGATGGAACAACAATCCCCGGTGCGAACGTGATTCTTAAAGGCACCACGGTAGGGACAGTAACCGACATTAACGGTGACTATTCGCTTGACGCACCAACATCTGGTGGTGTGTTGGTGTTTTCATTTATTGGGTACAAAACCCAGGAGATAACAATCTCCGAACTCTCGGTGGTGGACGTTCGCCTGGCGGCCGATGTTACCCAATTGGGGGAGGTGGTAGTGACGGGATATGGGCAAACCGAACGAAGAAATGTTGTTTCTTCGATTGCGAACGTGACATCCGAACGCATCAAAGACTTACCCGCCACCAGTTTGGATCAAGCGCTGCAAGGCAACGCACCCGGAGTAATGGTGACCTCCTCCAGCGGACAGCCAGGAGGCGGGGTTATGATTCGCATTCGGGGATCAAACTCTATTAGTGCCTCAAACCGTCCTCTGTTTATAGTGGACGGTGTGCCTGTTGCCAACGGATCGATAAGTCAACGGGATTTCGGAGGTCAAAACGATAATATTCTGGCGAATCTAAATCCGCAGGATATTGAATCCTATGAGGTGCTTAAAGATGCTGCCGCAAAAGCCATTTATGGCTCGCGCGCATCCAATGGAGTGGTTCTCATTACAACCAAACGAGGTAAAAACAATCAGCGTACGCGCATTAGTGCCGATATTCAGCGAGGTATTTCACAGCCTACCAATAAGTTAGAGTTATTAAACTCCTCCCAGCTATTGGAGTTGCAGCGCGAGGCCGTGACGAATGCGGGTGGAAATCCCAACGATGCCGGTATACCGGGTGTTACCGATGCGGTCAATACCGATTGGCTTGACGAGGTTTTTCGAAGAGCCCTTTTTGAAAACTACCAGCTGTCAGCCAGCGGGGGAACAGATAAGACTACTTTTTATGTCAGTGGTGCGTATCGCGATGAGGAGGGTGTACAGTTAAACAATCGTTTCGAACGCTACACGGGCACAGTCAATCTAGATCATAAGGCCACCGATAAAATAACCTTTGGAACCAATCTGACGCTGTCTCGTACACAAAACGATCGGGTTAAGAATGACAACTTTCTGGATGGCGTGTATTCGGGGGCGTTAAAATCCCTGCCCTACTTGCAGCCTTATGATGAGCGGGGTAGGTTATATAGCCCCACCAATGGCGGGGCTTTATACGGAGGTTTCCCCAATTTTAACCCGGTGGCGCAGGCGTTGCTACCACGGTTTAAAGTATACACAACCAAGGCTATTGCCGGGTTTTACGGCCAATACGAACCTGTCAAGAACCTGATCATACGGAGTAAGTTCAACGTGGACTGGAACTATGTCAAAGAGGATCAATTTGAGTCGACCCAGACTGCCATTGGAGGTTTTTTATTTGATGCCGGGTATGGGCTTGATTTTACAAGGGAGCTTTCGACTTATGTAAACTCAACGACCGTTTCATATGCAACAAAATTGGGCGAAAAACACAATATCTCAGGGTTGTTGGGTACAGAGGTTTTACAGACAGTGCGCAGGGAAAACTTTATTGAGGGACAAGACTATCCGAATGACAACCTTAACTATATCAACTCTGCCGGCTTGAAGTCCGATGGCGGTTCTTTTTTACTCAAGTATGGGTTGACTTCACTTTTTGGTGAGTTGAAGTACAACTATGCTGAGAAGTACTATTTAGGTTTTACAGCCAGGCGCGATGGGTCCTCTCGTTTTGGTGAAGGAAATCGGTATGGATTTTTCCCCTCTGTGTCAGCCGGATATCGAATCAGTGAAGAAGCCTTTTTACAAGACGTATCTTTGATTACTGATTTGAAGATTCGAGCTTCTTGGGGTAAGACCGGAAATGATCGTTTTGATGACTTTCAATTTTTAGGTACGTGGGAGGCAGCGGCCTTTTCATATGCAGGTCGACCGGCAGTTTTGCCGTCAAACCTGGCCAATCCGCTGCTCAAGTGGGAGGAGTCAACAGAGTTTAACGTGGGCTTTGATATTGCGGTCCTCAACGGAAGAATTGCGCTCACAGCAGATTTTTATAACAATAAAACCAACGACCTGTTGCTGAACGAGCTGTTGCCAAGAACAACGGGATTCAATAGCTTAACCAATAATGTGGGTTCGCTGAGTAATAAAGGATTTGAATTGGGTCTGACGACAATCAACGTTGATAAGGAAGTTAAATGGACGACCAACTTCAATATGTCGCGTAATCAGAATAAAGTTGAAACACTTGCTACGGATGAACCTCAGTTGGTGGGCTATCAAACCAACGTGGTCGGTGCCACCCATATCATCACCGTGGGGCAGCCATTGGGATCGTTTTATGGATTGAACTACTTGGGTGTGGATCCTGCGACTGGCGATGCAATTTACGAAGACAGGGATGGTAATGAAATAATCAACGCGGACGATGCCACTGTTATCGGTAATGCTCAGGCTGACTTGTTTGGCGGAATTACAAACACGTTGACCTACCGGGGGTTTGATGTCAACGTTTTCTTTCAGTATTCTCTTGGAAACCAGATGATCAATTACACAAACGAGGGGTTGATCAATACGGGTGCTAATCTTGTGGACAATCAAAGCATAGCCGCCTTGCGGAGGTGGCGTCAGCCAGGCGATATTACAGATGTTCCGCGGTACGTATCGGGCAGTTCGGCCAATAACGCGTTCAGCTCTTTTTACGTAGAAGACGCGTCTTACGTTCGCCTGAAAAACCTGACAATTGGATATACGCTTCCCGACAAATGGTTGAATGCGAAAGGTATTCGAAGTGTGCGTGTTTTTGCCACGGGCAGTAACATTCTAACGTTTACCCGATACTCAGGTGCGGACCCCGAAGTCAACTCGCTTGATGGATCGACCACACAAGCGGGACTGGATTATTATACGTTTCCTCAGGTGAAGACGTATCTCATAGGTATCAATATAGGCTTTTAAACGAAACGTGTTTATGAAACAGAGCATTTTGACAATCATACTTGTGAGCTGTTTTTTCGCTTCCTGCGAAGAATATTTGACACCTCAACCCGTAGACCAACTGAGCGATGAGATCGTTATTTCAGATGCACGCGGTGCCCGTGCCGCGCTTTCCGGACTCTATCGTCAGTTTACAGCACTCGTGGCTGCAAATGTTATTGCAGGCGATTTCATGGCTGATAACTTGAAGCATAACGGAACGTTTACACAGTTTAATGAACTGGACAATAAAACATTGTCAAGCGCTAACGGACAGGCACTGGCTACTTGGGATCAGTTGTATTTTGTTGTCTATATCAGCAATTTCATATTGGAGAAGGTGCCCTCGTTGACGGATTTGACAACGGCTGAACGCGAGGAGATTCAGGCCCAGGCCCGTGTTTTTAGGGCCTATGCATACTTTGTCGGTGTTAACTGCTTTGGCGGATTACCGTACACCACTAGTTCATCGATTGCCAGCAATCGCGCAATAGCACGCTCACCAGTAGCGACCGTCACTGGCCAAATTGAAGCTGACTTGGTAAGTGCCTTGGATGTGTTGCCTGAAACCAGTACGGAAGCGCCTTATCTTCTGACCAATGGGGCGGTAAAGGCATTGCTGGCGCGCTTTTACCTCTACCAGGGAGACTTTGTTAAGGCAGAGGACTTTGCTAATCAGGTAATCACCGGAAATGGCGCGGCCGCTTATGCGTTAGGCGATTCATACGAGGAGGCAATGGAAGAAGAGAGCTCCGAGTCGATTTTGGAGGTCTTTTATGATAACGTGGACAATCCGGGTACCAGCACGAGCTTCGGTCTTTGGAATCTTTTTACCGCGAGACGCGAAATAATTCCATCTGACGAATTTGTGTCATTTGCTCAGAATTTTGGCGGGGATCGGGAGGATATACTGTTGGAGTTTGAAGCGTCATCTGTAGGGGATCGAGACAATGGATATACATTGTTGAAATATGCTGAGAATGGCTCTAATGTCTTTGTAATAAGACTGGCTGAGATGTATTTAGTGCGATCGGAGGCACGCGCCCAGCGAAACAACTTGGTGGGAGCTTTGGCTGATCTGAATACGCTTCGCGCAAAGCGCGGATTTTCAGCTAATCTGACCATCAACACACGAGATGCTCTCTTACAAGCCATTGCTAATGAGCGCAGGGCTGAGTTGGCCTTTGAGGGGCATCGCTGGTATGACCTGAAGCGCACGGGCACTGCGGAAGCCGTTCTGGGTTCGCTACCCAACTGGACGACAACCGATCTTTTATACCCCATTCCACAGAATGAGTTATTGTATAACCCGCGCATCACACAGGCAGATCAAAACCCAGGGTATTAATACTAACCGAAAAAAATATGTTAAAGTTACGAATCTATATTTATGTTGTGCTCTTCGCGTCCATCTTGGCATGCGAAGAAGAACGCAAAACTTTTGAAGGGCCGTTTCATGCCCGTTTCACGGCATCCACCCTGACGATTTCTGAGGGAGATGTTGACGAATCACAAACGGTTTCCATGCATTTGGCGGCTCCCCTTCAGTCGAGTGATGTTCGCCTTTCGTTCGCTATTTCCGGAGGTCAGTTGAACACCGACTTTTCAATTAAGGCGGATGACAAATATCGACTTGAGGCCAGTGGAAATTCGGTGACCATTACGGTACCACGTGGTGAATTGTTTGCTCTTTTTTCGATTAGCCCGATTAATAATGATGATGTATCCGAGGCAGGCAGCAAGACGATTATCTTTACCCTGACCGATGCTTCCGGATTTCAGGTAGGTATCGGAGAGATTGGCAAACGATTTGCGCTGGTCATTCAGGATGACGATTGCCCCTTTAACTTAAATGCATTGGCCGGGAGCTACGATGTGACTATTTGTTCTTCTGTGTCTTTTTTCCTCGGTGCTGGATGTAATAATACATGGACGACAACGCTTGCGCTCGGGTCAGATCCCAATACCCTGTTGGATACCAATTTTCTGGATGACGAGCAGCAAATATTGATCACGGTTGATCCCGCATCGCTGACGACCACCATCGCCCGTCAGTTTGCCTATACCAATGCAGCCGGTCTTCCACGGGATGTCGGCACGCGTGACTCAGGCGCAGGTTTGATAAGCACCTGTGGTCCTTCATTTACCGTCAACTTTTACATTATTGATCACACCGGTGCCAATCGCACCCTGTGTCAGGCCACCTACGTCAAACAATGATCAACCACATGAGAAATACGAGCTTTTTTTTGCTGATGGGCATGATTTTGCTAGTTGGCTGTTCAGAAGATACAGCGGTCACACCACGTACTGTTTCAGATGTCCTCACCGGAGGGTCGACCAAGGCGTGGAAGTTGGACTCAATTACATACCGCTTTTTTGACGAAGAAGACGGAGCAGAGGAAGACTTAACTTTGCTTTTTCTCGAGAATTTTGAAGCAGACAATTTATTAGTTTTTGAAAAGGACGGCCTGCGATTCAAAGAAACGGAAGGCGCAACCAAAGACGAGCCGGCTGATTCCGAGATTACCTCTGAGGGGACCTTTGTCCTCAATACAAGAACTGCTGCATTGGCCTTTGGAGCCGTAGACCGTTCATACAGTATATTTTATACTATTTATGGCCTTCCCAATTTTGCAACAGGTAGGGTAGAGCGGCTTGAAGCTACGCGACTGGTATATAGCTTTAATGGAGCACCCTTTGCCGGGCCCCTGGGTGGCCCGGGTGAGGTTGTTTATTACCTCAGTCCCGTTAGTGGTGACTAGATTAATCTGAATCCGATTTTTGAGATTGAGAAGTGGACGAGCCAAAGGGTTTCGTCCACTTTTTTTGAACAGTTAACGTTATGTGGTGTATAGATTGTTTGAAAATCAGGTGCACGTTGCTGGTGGTTACCATTCTGGCGGGACGGACCAACGGACAGGAACTGGCGCGCCAAATTGAAGCGTTGTCCGCGCAGAAGCAGGCGCGCGTGACATCTTATTTGAATCGTCATCCGAATCTCAGCCTTTTAGAGGCAGGACGTCTTTTAGTGGATGTTTCACCATTTGGTACACCCGTTTATAAGAAGAGTCATTCGAACCGGCAAGCCGCTTTTACCGTGAGCGCGGACTTCCTCAAGGAAGGAGGAGCTTCTTTTAATGAATTAGAGGGCGAAGGGATGTTGATTGGTGTATGGGAGGCAGATGTCCCCAACAGTTCGCATAATGAGTTTGGTAGAAGAGTATCACAGCGCGACAATCCGGTTTTTACTCAAGGCGACCACGCTACCCACGTGATTGGAACCATTGCTGCGGCAGGCATTAACCCGGCAGCTAAGGGAATGAGTAGCCGCGTACGTGTGGATTCGTATGACGCAGCCAATGATGACTCGGAACTGCTTGCCGCTGCGCAGAGCGGATTGTTGGTGTCAAGCCATTCCTATGGTGTGCTTTCCGGCTGGGATGGGGGCACGTGGTATGGCGATGCGGCCATCAGCCCTAATGAAGACTGGAAATTCGGATTCTATACAGCAGAGACTCGTATCTGGGACCAAATCGTTTTCAACCATCCACAATTGTTGATCTGCAAGTCGGCAGGAAATGATCGTGGGGACTCAGGTCCTGGCCGGCCATCGGATGGGCCATATGATTGCGTTTCAGATGTGGCCACAGCGAAAAATATTCTTACGGTAGGAGCAGTATCTGGTCTGTCGTCTCGGTATGTCGGTCCCGCTGATGTGCGCATGTCTGACTTTAGCAGTTGGGGACCAACGGATGACGGTCGCATCAAGCCCGACATTGTCGCCATGGGTGTCAATGTTTTTTCTACGTTCTCCCAAAACAATGGATATGGTACTCTTCAAGGCACGTCCATGTCTACACCTAACGTCTCTGGTTCTTTGATTCTATTGCAACAATTGTATCATCGCCTTCACGGCCGATACATGAATGCAGCTACTTTGAAGGGGTTAGTTATACACACTGCGCACGAAGCCGGCACCGGCCATGGGCCCGACTATCAATTTGGCTGGGGTTTGGCAAACATGGAGGGTGCTGCTCGCTTTTTAAAAGGAGTTGACAGTGTTAATGTCATTCTTCAAACACGCAGCCTGGAAGAGGGTAAAACAGTACGAGTGCCCCTTCGGGCGACAAGCGGACAACGTGTGCGGGTGACAGTAATCTGGACAGATCCTGCGGGCGAGGTGTTCCCCGCTTCGTTGGACCCCACCGATGTAAAGCTCGTCAATGATTTGAATCTGGTGGTTCAAGATCAGTCTGGAAATGTGTTTTTGCCCTGGGTATTGGATCCCTCAAATCCTTCCAGGGCCGCAACCCGGGGCGTGAACTCAAGAGACAATGTAGAAATGATCGACTTTACGGCTGCTACTACTGGGATACATCACGTCACTGTATCTCATCAAGGCATGCTTCGAAATCAGCGCCAAGACTTTACGTTATTGGTGACGAATCTGGATAGGCAGAAACGTACTACCTCCTTACGATGGCGTACCGGCTCGCCCAGCGCAGACTTCAATAATCCGAGCAATTGGACGGATGTCGAGTCCGGAGCAATTTCGTCACGACCCCCGGACCAAGATTCCTTTGTGTCGGTGGAGCTTCCGACTGATCTGGCCCTAACGGGGGGTACTATTCAATGCCGGGGTTTGTTCGTAGCCGGCAATGGGGTGCTTCGCATCCAATCAGACGACACCGTCCGGGTGGCGGAAGATATTGTGGTTCGGTCCGGCCACGTGGAATTTGCGGCACCTCATGTGAAGTTGGGCGGACGATCCGTGTCGAGTCTTGTCGAAGGCTCCCTTCAAACAACCAAGGGCATGACATTTTGGAACGGGCGATGGAGATTGAATGATGTGTCGATTCTGTCTGATTCGATTTTCACGGTACGGGCGTCTATTCGGTTGAACCGATCGACCTGGCGCGTGGGATTTTTTCAATCGGACGGACGAAGTGACTTTCGGGCGGATCGTTCCACCTTGGTTAGCCGTGGTGATATACTTTTTGATGGAAGTGTTGAGGAGGGGGCGGATTTTTCGATCAGAATTGATCGATCTGACGCTTTCGCGAGACTCAGCGCTCAAACAACCAGGCTCGTGCTCGATAGCCTTGAAGTGAGGGGCAAAGTCAACGTGGATGCCGCGGTGCAGGCGACCTCCCTGCTTACCAGCGGTGAGGTCAATGTTCTTCGCGATGTTTTGACGCAGGATTTGACCCTAGGAGTATCTTCTAAATTCAATTTGGGGTCACGCAAGGTAGAGATTCGAGGCAACTTGAATGCTACCGGAAGTCCTTCTCAACGCGTAATGTTGACTGGGTCAAATGGCCGATTTACGTCTCCACGGAATACAAAATACTGTCTGGACTATCTCGAGATTGACGGAGTGGGTGCAGAAGGGCAGGCTATCTTCAATGCAGGATCAAATAGTATTGTTCGCAGTTCGCCTGGGTGGCTAAACAGAGCTTGCGAGGAAGTCTTGTTTGCTGACATTGAGGTGAAGTATCCCTGTCCTAACGGGCTTACATCGCTTGAAAGCAGGAGTTCCGGCAGCCCGAAGTCATTTGCGTGGCAGCTGACCCCAACGGGAGCCGTGTTTGATAAACCTGTTAACTACGTGAGCCTGCCGCTGGGAAACTATGCAGCGTCTCTGACGGTATCAAAGGATTCCGAAACCCATTCTAATACCTATCCATTTTCAATTATCAATACCGGGAGTACGTTGCGCAAGCCGTCACTTAGAAAAGAAAATGATCTTATTCGCGTGATCGGCTTTTCTCCCAACTTCGTGTGGCTACGCGATGGCGAGGTGATTGAAGGCCAAACCAATAACATCCTGCCGGATACTCGACCAGGCAAGTATAATGTACTCGTCTTTGATAATTTTTGCCGTTTTATTTCCGATACATTGGAAATCGAAGCTATTGTTACATCTGTTGAAGAAACGGACTTGCTGGAGTCACGGTTGGGCGTGTATCCGAATCCATCCACGGGCACCTTCTTACTTGTGAATGGGGCTGCTGTGTCAGATCTAGTAATCCTTAACACCCATGGCGTCAAAGTCGAATTCGTAAGCCGTCCGAGAGGCCAAGATCGAAGTATAGAGCTGACGGGCCCCATTCCTGGAATGTATTTGCTCACCTACACCACCGGTCGAGTACGTAAAAAAAATAGGTTCATTGTTAAATAGTCGTTCATGAAAATAGCATTACTGTTTTTTCTTGTCATAGGGTATTCGAGTGCCTTTTCCCAGGCATCTTTTACATCTTCCAATGGGATTTACTATTTTATTGATCCTAAAAATGAAAACCGACATGGGGTGGGAGACGACTTGCACCCATATGATGAATTTGGTCAATCAGTAGCTAACGCAAAGCTTAAATTTGAAAGCCGCTATGTGGTAAAGTCAAAAGGAACAGGTGCCTATTCGGTTGATGTAGAAACGATTCAAAAGAAGCGAATCTTTCAAGCGATTCAGATTGTGAGCAAGAGCATTCGTCAATCAGTTGACCAGGCTGAATTGTCAGCGGAAGAGGCAGCCAAGCTATTGACCCAGTACTACACTGTTGCATACGAAATTTTTCCGTTAGAAACTCGGGTACTAGAAGACAAGCTTAAAGACTGTAAGAAGGACGTTAGCAAAATCACCTTTGAGGTAACGACTTTCTACAGATCAATTAGAAACGAGACTATGAAGTAGGTTTCAATGGAATCGCCAGATGAAATCAATAAGGGGTATCTCTGAACGCTTGCCTTTGATGATCTTTAATCCGTCATCGCTGACTTTATGCATAGAAGCGTTTTCAGTTTGCATATCACCTGATATGAAAAATATCCGTAAGCCCGTTAAAATATATGTGAACGGAGTATGGGCAGTCAGCAAAGAATAGTTGTCGACCTGAGTTGATATTGGAGAACTATTTTAAGTCACTGTGTTTTTGTTTCGTTACCGAAACGCGCAAAATGCTTTCGTTTTATTGCCGCCCGTGATGACAGTACATCAGGTGGTGCACATACCTCACAATGTGGTACCATCAATATTGATCAATACTTCATATTGGGTGATTTTTTAGGCTACTAATTTTTTCATTTTTAGGTCATATTAATTTAACAACTATACTATGATAAGAAAATTACTGTTGGTTGGTATCTGTGCCGTGTGGCTCATCGGCCCGGGTGACGTATTTGGACAGAATCGCACCGTGACGGGTGAGATCAAAGCTGAGGAAGACGGACTTCTGCTTCCGGGCGTAAATGTGGTGGTGAAGGGCACTACCCGCGGTACCGTTTCGGATGTGTCGGGCCGGTATCAAGTGGAGGCGTCCAGCAACGAGGTGCTAGTGTTTACGTTCATTGGCTATCAGACGCTGGAAGTGCGCGTGGGTGACCAAACCACCATCAACGTGCAACTAAAGGCGGATATACGCCAATTGAGTGAAATCGTGGTGACAGGCCAGGGCAACGGGATTGACAAAGCCCGACTTTCTACCGTGGTGGATGTGGTATCCGAAGATCGGCTGAAAAACATTCCCATAGTACGTATTGATCAGTTGCTACAGTCGCAATTGCCAAATACACAAATCAACCTGACATCAGGTTCACCGGGAACTGCGTCAGTGATTCGTTCGCGGGGCGTTTCGTCTGCGTTGAGATCAACCACACCCGTGGTTTACATTGACGGGGTGCGGGTTGACAACCTGAACACGGCCAGTGCTACAGCCATAGGCACGGGCGGGGCCCAGAGTTCAGCTTTGGCAGACATACCCGTGGAAGACATTGAGCGGATTGAGTTTGTCAAGGGTGGTGCGGCCACAACCCTCTACGGTTCAGATGCTGCCAATGGGGTTATCCAGGTATTCACCAAGCGGGGAAAAGCGGGGCAAGCGCGCATGACGTTCGAAACGCAATTGGGCGCCATTCGCGGCACCACGGATTTTCTTAAATACAAGGAGACCGGGGAGCTGGGTTTTCGTCCCGGCTTTTTGCAAAGCTACCGATTAGGGGCCTCGGGTGGCAGCGAGAACTTGACCTACAGCTTCTCAGGCAATATCTATGATGATAACAGCTTTCAACGTGGGGTTGAGCAGCGCAGGTATAATCTTCGGGCTTCGCTCAATGCTAAAGTTTCTGACAAACTGAATTATAACTTTACCTCGTCTTTTGCGAGCAACAACTTTTCGCGTTTGCCGAATGCCAATACTTCGTTTGACCGAACCAGCGGTATTGAGCAAGGGCAACAGGGCGACCCTGCCGACTGGGACGAGGCCACGCGGGCGGAAGTAGACCAACTGCTGCGCGATGTGGCCCGGTTGTATTACAATCGCGAGAAGATTCTCCGTTTTCAGACCGGCCACACCTTTGTGTACAACCCGATTGAAGAGATCACGATCAACGCCACCATTGGTTTGGATTATCGGAGTTCGGAAAACAAGGAGATCGAAACCAATGCCTATCAAATTGCGCAGCAGTCCATTGCTCCGGGCACCAACAATCAAGGAGTCATTGCCGTTCAAAATCGCAATTTCCTTACCACCAATGGTACGCTCAATATCAATTGGGACAAAAAATGGCGCGATTTTTCATTTATCACCAACCTGGGAGGTCAGTTTTTTAGAGATATAGACCGGCAGATACGGGTGGATGCCAGCAATGTTACGGAAGGTTCTTTGAGCGTGAACAATGCAGCTCAGCGGATCGGCAGTGACTTTCTCAGCTATGTGACCAACTACGGGTACTATGCTGCCGAGAACGTAGGGTTTCGAAACAAGTACTTCCTGGACCTGGGCGTGCGCATCGACTATAACAGTACGTTTGGCAGCAACATCAACGGGCAAGTATTTCCCAAAGCAGGATTGGCGTATGACCTTACCCAAGAGAAGTTTATCAGAGACCTGGGGATAGAGTCCATTATTGGTCAGTTTAAGCTTCGGGCAAATTATGGGGAGGCAGGCAATTTTCCGCCCCCGTTCACGCGCGACCGCTTGGTGTTGGTCAACTCGTATCTGGGCAATCCCGCCTTTCAACCCGGTCAACCTGGCGATCCTAATCTGAAACCCGAACGCACCAAAACAAAAGAGATCGGTGCGGATATGAAATTTTGGAACAACCGCATCACCGTGGGGGTAACCTACTTTGACGCGCTCACCACCGATGCGTTGTTCACAGCGCCCTTTGCGCCCTCTCGCGGAGATGAGTCGCAGACGCGCAACCTGGGTGAGATTTCAAATAAAGGGTTTGAAATCACCACTTCGTTTGAAGTGTTAAAGCGTGAGAACGTAGAGTTGAGCGTGAACGCATCGGCCAACACAGTTGCCAATAAGGTATTGTCGTCAGGCGGAGCGCCCGAGTTTAACATCGGTGGATTTGCGTTCTTGGGGAACTTTGTAAAGCAGGGCTTGCCCGTGGGTTATTTCCGTGGATCGCGACCGACCTTTGCCGCTGACGGAACGCTGACGGACGTAGTGGCCAATGCGGACTTAGGCAATGCGCTTCCCGACCTTTTTGGCACGTTGGGATTGAATGCCACCTTTTTCAAGAATCTCACGCTCTTCGTATCGGGCGACTATCAGCGCGGCAGCCAGGTGGTGAATACCAATGAAGTTCTCCGGTTTTTCAACGGCTTGTCCGATGAGCGTATCCCTACGCCCTCCTTGGGGGAAAGCTTCTTTGATTTGGCCGGTGTTTGGGTGGAAGAAGGAGACTACCTGAAAGTGCGCAACATTTCGCTTACGTATAACATCCCCACCAAGTTTTTGGGTAGTCGTATCAAAGGGGCCACCATTGGATTTACGGCCCTGAATCCCTTCAACTTTGTGGCAAGCAACATCGATCCTGAAGTGACAGGCTCAGGCGCTGCTGGTTCCCTGCCCGGCACGAATACATCGGCCCAGCAGCTCGTGACAGTGGGCGGTTTCAACTACGGCACGTTCTCCGCGCCACGTCAGTACCTAGGAACCATCCGTATCAATTTTTAATGGATACTCAACGAATTATATTATGAAAAAGAAAATATTTTCGGTTTTTTCTCTCTTGTTTTTGTGTGGCTGTGAGTTATTCGATCCAACGCAAGACGCGGTCAATCCAAACCTTACGTTGGATGCAGTACTGGGTACGCCCAGCCCCATGCGCGGGTGGATCAATGGATTGGAACGACAAAATGCCATCGTTTACAACAACCACGTTACGTTGATGGAAATCGGGTCCGACAACTACGTAAATACGCGAACTTTTTACAACCAGCAGTTTGACCGGTTGAACATCTTGTTTCAGGATGCCAACGTAAATGGGGTTCAGTTTAGCATAGCGGATTTACGCCAATCGGCTGTAACGGGATTGACGGTAGTCCAGGCGGCTGATCCGTCAACAACACCCGAGCAAGTAGCGGAGCTATACTTCTTCAAAGGGTGGGCGGAGCTATTAGCCGGAGAGTTGTTTGTGGTGTTGCCTAACACACCCGGGGGCGTGCCGTTCACCGCAGAGCAGAATCTGCAGGCAGCCGTACAGGATTTTACCGAGGCCGAAACCCGCGTGCCTACATCGGCCAGTTACAAATTGGCATTGGCAAGAGCCTACTACCGATTGGGCGATGAAGTGAACGCAGGGTTGAAGGCGACCGAGGCCCTTGCCCTCGACAATGATTTCCTGCGGTCGGCACAGTATGATCAACCCAATGGATTGACCAGCACCATTCAAGATGCGTTGTTTGATCGTGGCAATTTTGATGATTTGCAACCGCTCCCACGGCTGGATTTTTTGGATCCCAAGCACTATGGGCGATCGGCCACGGTGGAAAGCCCTACATATTTTCAAAAGGCCGAAGAAGCCCATCTGATCTTGGCCGAGATCGCCCTATCGAACAATAACGTGGTACAAGCGCAAACACACATGAAAAACTGCCTCGGTTTGGTACAGACCCGCCCCGTAGACTCCTTCAGCGATGCCGTGGAAAATCGGATACAGGCAACGCCCGGTTCACGGCCTGATCGGAATACGGTAGTTGTGCGTGCCAGTGCCGCAGATCCGTTTCGCACGGGCCTGGTGCTGACCCGAAATGCAGGCAACGTCAGCATACCGGTGGTTTCCGGCACCTCGCTGACAGCCGCGCAAATCGATGCGTTGGCCACAGCCGATGCTGTATTGGAAAGTCTTTATTTGATGAGACAGGAAATATTTATGGCGGAAGGGAGGAGGTTCACCGATCTCGGTTTGCGTTTGCCGCTGTCGGAGAACGAACTGCTGACGAACCCCAACGTAACGCAGGCAATGACGATCGCGAAGATACCGACCTTTGTACCAACCGATATGGATGCGATCGAATACGACCGAACCGCTGGAGAGTGTACCATTAAAACCAACATGAACAAGGTACTAGTGGCCAACAAGACCTCTGCTGATGTGTTGCCCTTTCACTAGGAATTGGGTCTTGCCCGTATAAAAAAGGGACAAATTAAATGCGGTCGCTGTTGTGAGTGTTACTCGGCAACAACGACCGCTTTATTTTATATTGAGCGTTTTCTTAACGCGATTTGGCAAATCGGGATCGTGTGCTGCCTGCCGAACGCCCGCGCTTAAACGGACGTTTTATCTGGGCTCCGGGCCGTTCGGTGGGGGCAACCGTTGCGTTGGATGAAGGGACAAACGGATGATCTTCCACCCGGGGTATCATCTTGCCAATCAGCTTTTGGATGTCTTGCAAGTAGGGTCGCTCCTCGATGTCGCAAAAAGAAATAGACGTACCGCTGGCGCCCGCGCGGCCTGTTCGGCCGATGCGGTGCACGTAGGTTTCCGGCACGTTGGGCAAATCAAAGTTGATCACATGTGCCAGGTCGTCAATGTCGATGCCGCGGGCGGCAATATCCGTGGCAACCAACACACGCGTCTTGCGCAGCTTGAAGTTGGTCAGTGCCCGCTGGCGCGCATTTTGCGACTTGTTGCCGTGGATCGCCTCGGCCGCAATGCCCGCTTTGGCCAGGTCTTTCGCGATGCGGTCGGCCCCGTGCTTGGTGCGGGCAAAGACAAGGGCGGTTTCGATGGCTTCATTTTTCAGCAGGTGGACGAGCAGATGCCGCTTTTTGTTTTGGTCAACGAAGTACACGGTTTGCTGGATGGTGTTGGCGGTAGACGACACCGGAGTAACCTCCACCCGTACCGGATCGCTCAGGATGCTTCCCGCCAGCGAGGCAATTTCAGCGGGCATGGTGGCGGAGAACAAAAGCGTCTGCCGTTTTTGCGGTAGCTTGCCAATCACGCGCTTCACATCGTGGATGAACCCCATGTCCAGCATGCGGTCGGCCTCGTCCAGCACAAAAATTTTGATGCGGTGAAGTTTCACATATCCCTGCCCCACCAGGTCGAGGAGTCGCCCCGGGGTGGCCACCAGGATATCGATGCCTGCCCGCAGCGCGTCCGTCTGGGCTTTTTGCGATACACCGCCAAAGACCACCGTATGGCGCAAACGGAGATGTCGGCCGTAGGCAGCCACGCTTTCGCCAATTTGGATGGCCAGTTCGCGGGTGGGTGTCAAGATCAATGCCTTGATGCCATCCGGTCCCTTTTGGTATAGTTCATCGGTGTGCAACAGTTGCAGCATGGGAATGGTGAAGGCGGCCGTTTTGCCCGTACCCGTTTGCGCACAGCCCAACAGGTCTTTTCGCTGAAGCAGAAAGGGGATGGCTTTTTGTTGGATCGGAGTTGGATGCGTGTAGCCTTCGGTTTTGAGCGCCTTCAAAATGGGCTCAATAACGTGTAATTCATCAAATGTCATAAGAAAAGGGCCGGGGAAGAAGATGAGTTAAAATCCGGCTTTCGTGTTTTGTGGCCGCAAAGATAGCAAAAAATAGCCATGCTTTAGCACTCGGTGCAAACCGACAGGCCTACGCCTTCGCAAGCCCTGTGCGTTACCTCCGTCATTACCGGCCCACAAAATACTGCAACGCCATCGCGTAGCCCTCCAGCCCGAACCCGGATATCAACCCGATGCACTTGGAGGTGATCAAGCTTTTGTGCCTGAATTCTTCGCGCGCATAAATATTGGAGATGTGTACTTCGATGGTCGGTGTTTTAATCGCTCCGAGCGCATCGTGCAAGGCGATGGAGGTATGCGTATAGGCACCTGCATTCAGGATGATGCCATCATACGAAAAGCCCACTTCGTGTAACTTATTGATCAACTCGCCTTCTACATTGGATTGATACTGGGCCAGTTGGTGCGGGGCAAACCGTTGGGCAAGGCCTTCAAAAAAGTTGTTGAAATCCCGATTTCCGTAAATCGTTTCTTCGCGTACGCCCAGCAGGTTCAAGTTGGGGCCATTGATGATCTGTAACTTCATGTGAGCAAGTTAGCGTATTTTGCACATCTGAACGAACCATTAGGAGCAGTGAACTGGGACGTATACCTGCGGCAATTTAAAACATATCTCAAATTGGAGCGGTCGTTGTCCGACCATTCCATAGAAGCCTACGTGCGCGATGTGGAAAAACTCCGCCAGTACATGGAAGCGAATCACCCCAAGGTATCGCCCATGAAAACACACGGCAAGCACTTGCAGGCGTTTGTGATGTTTGTGAGCGAAATGGGGCTGAGTCCGTTGAGCCAGGCGCGCATCATCTCGGGCATCAAAGCCTTTTTTCAATACTTGATTTTTGACGAGGTCATGGAACAAGACCCCACCGAACTGCTGGAGACGCCCAAGGTAGGCCGTAGACTGCCCGATACGTTGGATGTTCAGGAGGTAGATGCCTTGCTGGCGGCCATCGACCTCTCTCATCCGGACGGGCAGCGTAACCGGGCCATGTTGGAAACGCTCTACAGCTCGGGCCTCCGCGTGTCGGAGTTGGTCAATCTGAAGTTGGATAACATCTACGAAGACATCGGCTTTTTGCGCGTGGTAGGCAAAGGCAACAAAGAGCGGCTGGTGCCCATCGGGCGCGAAGCGCTAAAATACCTGCTCCTGTATGTGCGCGAGGTGCGGGTTCACGTTCCCGTAAAACCCGAGGCGCAAAGTTTTGTGTTTCTGAACAAACGCGGTGGCAGACTTTCACGGGTGATGGTGTTTCTGATCATCAAAACGTTGGCGCAGAAAATCGGATTGAAAAAAACCATCAGTCCGCACACCTTCCGCCACTCGTTTGCCACCCACCTGATCGAAGGGGGGGCCGACCTGCGGGCCGTTCAGGAGATGCTAGGCCATGCCTCCATCACCACCACGGAAATTTACACCCATTTAGACCGCGACTACCTCAAACAAGTGGTGCGGGAATTTCACCCACGCAGTTGATGAGCGGGCCAACAAATCCGTACCTTTGGGCATGGCGCAGAAATTTTTTTTCGTTTGGTTGACCGTGTTTTCAATGCACGCGCATGGCCAGGAGTTCAAAGTCGAGTACGACAAAAAGCATGACTTTACGCGCTACAAGACATTTTCCTTTGGCGAAAGCGAAATCGTTATCCCCGCTGATCAGAAAACGCTGCCCGATGCGCAATGGCACGAGTGGATGAGAAAGGCCCTGCGGGATGAGTTTACGGAGAAAGGCCTCGCATACGCGGAGAAAGAGGGCGATTTGGTGATCAGCTATATCATCGGCAGCGTGGCGCGTACAGAGGTACAGAACCTTGGGCCCATGGGCATGGCACCGGGAGCGGATCAAAGCCGCACATGGAACCGCGATTTCCAACAGGGCAGCATCATTATCGATCTCCATAACCGGCAAGGATTCAAGGTGTGGCGTGTCAATGCGACCACCAACGCGTCCTTGCCAGATGCCGAGCGGCAATTGGACCAAATCGTGGGGGAGGGGTTTCGAAAGTTTTCCATCAAGCCCAAGAAAAGCAAGAAGAAGTAGCATGTATCAATCGCTCATTCGGCCCCTGCTCTTTTGGGTCGATCCCGAAAAAATCCATCACGTTACGTTTCGGCTGCTCCAAATGGCGCAGCGTGTGCCGGGGGCACTTGCCCTCATCCGCAAGCGATACACAGTGAAGCACCCTGCTTTACAGCGAACACTTTTTGGCCTCACCTTTCCAAACCCCGTGGGGTTGGCGGCAGGTTTTGACAAAGATGCCAAAGCGATTGATGCCTTCGCGGCCTTTGGTTTTGGGTTTATCGAGATCGGCACCCTTACCCCCAAGCCGCAGCCCGGCAACGACAAACCTCGGCTTTTTCGGCTCCCCGCTGATCGGGCGCTCATCAACCGGATGGGTTTTAACAACGAAGGCGTGGAAGCCGCGGTGGCACGGCTACGAAAACGGAAGTCACGCGTGGTGGTTGGGGGCAACATCGGAAAAAACAAAGCCACACCCAACGAGCGCGCGTTTGAAGACTATCACTTTTGTTTGGAAGCACTCTACCCGTATGTGGACTATTTTGTCGTGAATGTGAGTTCACCCAACACACCCGGCTTGCGCGAACTGCAAGAAAAAGAGCCGCTGAAAAATTTATTGGCTCATGTCAAGTTGCTCAGCGACAGCAAGCCAAAAGCCAAACCCATCTTGTTAAAAATCGCCCCGGACCTTACCCTGTCCCAACTGGATGACATTGTCGAAATACTAAAGGCAACCCATACGGACGGAGTGATCGCGACCAACACCACCATCTCACGGGAAGGATTGATAACACCTGTTGGTCTGGTCAATGCCGTGGGCAACGGAGGGCTGAGTGGCGCACCGCTATCTGACAAATCGAATGAGGTGATTCGGTATTTGCGCGCGCGCCTGGGCCCCGGCTACCCGATCATCGGGGTGGGGGGCATCATGTCGGCAACAGATGCCTTGGAAAAAATCAAAGCCGGTGCAGACCTGATTCAGATTTACACCGGCTTTGTATACGAAGGGCCGGGGTTTGTGAGAAGAATCAATCGGGCGTTGGTGAGTTAAACCCTCACTTCAATCCCCCCGTATCCACATAGTACCGCTTCGGATCAGAAGGGTCTACGTACACGTCTACTTCATTGTTGGGCAGCAGGCCGGTAGGGTCTTGCCACAGGTGGTCGCTTTTAAATGAATAGGTGGTAGCGGAGGCAGCATCTTGCAATTGCGCCACAATCACATACGGACTTCGGCCGTTGACTTTGAACGACATGTCCAACTCAATGGACACGACCGGCAGGCGAACTTTGCGACCGCGTCTCATCGTCACAAGTTCCTCGCGCAACTGTTCTTTTTTTCGTTGTACGTACAGGCCTACATAGCCGATGCCGGCAAAAATCGATCCGATCGATCCGAAGATGAGCGGTAATAGATACTGGGCCGAAAAACCCTTGATCTCCGCTTCTTCTGGCTGGCCTGGCGGAAAGTGTACCGTCACTTCTTCGCCCTCGGTCATGTCGCTACTGGAGTAGCGTGAGCGCACGCGCTGTTCGTTGCCATCCGCCTCAAACACCATCCACGGCCCTGCTTTAATGTCTTCCAACACAGCAGGACGTTCCACCCAATCGCTCTTTGTCTGCTCGGAGAATAACCAATACAACGCCAACGACAAGAACAACGTACCGATGCCGGCAAAAATCCGAAAGAAGGTTTTTAGGCTTTGCACGAGGCTATTGGATCGTAAAATCCATTTCCGTTACGATTTCCGATTCGGCATTTTTCTTGTCAAACACGCGCATGATGCAGCGGTATGTTTCTCCGGGCTTCATCGGCTTGCCGGTGGTCACGGTGCCGCGCAGAATAGCTGCAGCGTCCGGATCATAGCCATCCGTACTGTTGGCAAACAGATCGGCTTCGTTTAAGATAAATCCGCCTGCCGCATCGGTCACTTGCAGCGAGAGCCCGGGAAAAGCCATTCCATTTTCAAGTGTGTACCCATCAATGCCTTCATAGACAATCGCGAACGTATTGTCCAACGAAATAACGTTGTCGCCCATGGGCGTATCGGTCGAGTCTACGATGTAAACGCTCTCGATGGAGAAGCCGTTGTACCGGGTGTTGGCACCGGTGGCGCCATCCACCTTCACCCCCTTGGAGAAGTTGAAGCTCAATCCTTCGGTTTCCACACGGGTGGAATCAGCCTCGGTGCGCGATGAAGTTCCGCTACATGCTGCCAGGGCCACACACAAGCCGGCAACCAGCGAAAGAGATAGGTTAGGTTGGTTCATGTTTTTTTTGTTGCCAAGGTAGCATTCCGTACGCCCAAAAAACTCCCCTGAAATGTGGATTTTTGTTTGCAAGCCCCCTACAGACCGTCACCCGTACAGTTTGCAGCCGTATCCCTATCTTTCAACCGTGTTTGTGTTACGCACTCTTGTCTGTTCGGTTTTGTTCTTTTTTGCCGGGTTGGCGGTGTATGGCCAAGCCGATACGCTTCGGCTTTCCGCGTGGCCCTCATTTGAGGTGGCCGACCGGCATCTGGACATCGCTGTCGACTCCGCGGATGTGGTGCCCATTGAGCGGGCACACACGTTGTCGTTTGCCAGCCCGGGAACCGGTTTTTTGAATGGGGTGATTGTGCCCCCGGCCACCGGGTACCGGTACTTTTACCGCTTGGTGGTGCATAATGATACGCCCGACTCGGCTTACTATTTTGTGACGGCCAGTCCCCAGCGTTCGTTTGCAGTGAGTGTGGCAAACGGCAATCAGCCACCGCGCCCAGCCGCGCTGCGGCACCGGCACCACCGGTCGGACCCGGTGACCAAGCTGGCTGACGTGGCGTTTGCACCGGGGGAAACAAAGACCCTCTACGTACAACTCAAATTTCCGCACTACACACCCTCCAACATGTTCATCTGGCTGGTTGAGCAGCGGTCGGAATACTATTTCTTCACCTATCAGATTGGCTACCTCAGCCGGCAAAACACCTTCTCGTGGTTTTTTTGTGGTATGCTGATGATGATGTTTTTGTACATCGCATTGAAGTACGTGCAGATACGAACGCGTGAATATGTATACTATGCCGGGTACATCTTTTTCTTTCTCGGGTATTTTGGTTTGAAGACGCTGGTGGTCAGCGGGCACGAGTGGTTGTGGCATGCCGAGTGGTACAACGGGTTTGTGAACGATCAATTGCAGACGGCTGGCTACGTCATGTATTTTTTGTTTTTCCAGCAGTTTTTGCACACGCGTTCCCTGATGCCCGATTTGCATCGGTTTATCTCCGTCCTCGTGGTGGTTCTGCCGATTTACATTGGCATTGATTTCGTCCTGTTCTTTTTCCCCGAGACCACCGTGGCCAAGGACACGTTGTGGAACGTGATTCGGGTTGTACTGGTAGCCATTACGCTCTATTGCATTTGGCGCACTGCGCGTACGCGAAGCCCGTTGGGCAAGTACCTGATCATCGGAGGTTTGTTGTTGGCAGTGTTTGCGCTGACCGCGATGGTTTTTTCATTCTACCCGGGCTTGATTGAAAATCTGCCGAGCCCGTTTCACTGGGGCATCACCTATTTTCAAATTGGTGTGGCGGCCGAGTTGATTTGTTTTGCGCTGGGGTTGGGATACAAAAACCGGCAGGACGAAATCCAAAAATTAAAGGCCGAAGAAGAACTGAAGCGGCAAGAGGCACAAGTTGAATTTGAGCGCTATAAAACCATGACACAAGCGCGCGAAGCAGAACGCGGGCGCATTGCCAAAGACCTGCACGATGGATTGGGCGGCATGCTCACGGGGGTGCGCTTGTCGTTGGCAAATGTGAGCCCGAGCACACCCGAAGGGGCCTCGCAACTCAGGCGCTCGCTGGATATGTTGGATGGTTCTGTCTACGAACTCAGGCGCATCGCCCAAGATCTTATGCCCTTGGCGCTCGAGCGCTTTGGGTTGGTAAGCGCACTGCGCGATTACACCGCCTCGGTAGGCAGCATGGGCACCGTGCGCGTGGCCTATCAAACACTGGGCGACACCCGCAGGCTCACGGCCGACCAGGAGTTGATTTGTTTCCGCCTCGTGCAGGAATTGGTCAACAATACGTTGAAACACGCGCGCGCCAAAAATATCCTGGTGCAGTTGGCTTTTCAGTCCGGGGCTCTGGAACTGACGGTAGAGGACGATGGGGTGGGTTTTGCGCCCGAACGCCTGCGCGAAGCTGAGGGCAGCGGCTGGAACAACATCCACTCCCGCGTGAGCTACTTAAAGGGCACGGTGGACGTCCAGTCGCGCAGCGGTGAGGGCGTCTCCGTCCATATTTTCTTACCCGTTTAGCTCCCCCGAAAAGGGGATTTTGTGTTGGCGTTGTTGACAAAGGCAAGGGGAATCACCACCTTTCCTGCGTCTATAGAAAATGTATGATACGTGTGTTTATCGTGGATGATCACCCCATGGTGATAGAGGGCATCAAAAGCATGCTGCTGCAACTGCCGGATATGGAGTTTGTGGGCTTTGCCATGAATGCCGGCTCATGCGAGGGCTACTTTGCCAACAACACTGCGGATGTCGTACTCATGGACATCAACTTGCCCGACTTGAGCGGCCTGGAGTTGTGCCCACGCTTGCTGAAGAAACACCCCGGTCTGCACATCATCGCGCTGAGCAATTTTGACCAACTGAGCTATGTGCAAAGCATGAAGGAGGCCGGTGCCCGGGGATATGTGCTCAAGAACGCTTCGGCCGATGAGTTGCACCGCGCCATTTCGGCCGCCATGGAAGGTGACTCGTATTGGCTTGGCAAGGATAATTTGAAGGAGCATTGGGCCAGCCAACAACCCTTGCTCACACGCAGGGAAGTAGAAGTGCTTCGGCTTATAGCCGAAGGCTTGACCAATAACGAAATAGCAGAGAAACTATTTGTGAGCGCCAGCACGGTGGATTCGCACCGCAAAAATCTCATTTCAAAGTTGCAGGTAAAGAATACTGCTGCGTTGGTAAAAACGGCTGTGGAGAGTAAAATCATTTGAAGAACGAAGCACCGCGTGGGTGCACGATGAACAAGAAATTTAGATGCCACTAAACCCTCATTTCCCATGGCGTTAAAGAAATGGTTCACTATGTTGAATGTGATTGTGTGTATCGTATCTGTGTCGATGACGGCCAAGGCGCAATCCCGCGAGACCTTTGACCTGGCCACGTTTACGCCCCCGGCCGGATGGCAACGCGAAAGCAATGAAAACACCGTCTCTTATCTGGTGTCCAACAACAGCACGGGCGGCTGGTGCCGGTTTATGGTATACCGCAGCATGACCTCAGCGGGCAGCGCGGTTGCGGACTTCCAGGCAGAGTGGGAGCAATTGGTAACACCCTATTACACTGGCGCCACCCGACCCAACCCGGAGCTCACCGAAGAAGACGGGTGGACTTCCGGCTCCGGTGTTTCGGCCTTCACGTTCAATCAGCAACCCGCCTACTTGCTGCTGACGAGCATCACCGGCTATGGGCGCAAGCTTTCCGTTTTGGTGCTGATGAACAGCCAGGAATACATGCCGAGTATTGAGCGTTTTTTGGATTCCATCACCCTGATCAAGCCGGCCACCCTGCCACCGACTGTCCAGCAACCTGTGTCCACGGGAGCGGTTATGACCACCGCTGTTCCTTCCGCGATAAATTACGGTATTACCAAAGCCACCACGAAGTTCAATGACGGATGGGTATCTACGATCGAACCCGACAAGGTGGTGGTGACCAAAGGGAATGTGGCGGTGTATTTGTATCACCCGCTCAACTATGACGATCAATCGCGCAATGCCGGTCGCGACTTTTTTTGGGATCAACATATTACCCGTTACTTCCGCGTGTTGTCAAAACAATACCGCGACCATGGCGAGATGATCACTTCTTTTCAGGCCCCGTACATCGAGGGCACCGCGATTGATCCCAAAACGGGGCGCACTGTTTTTCTGGGTTTGTATGTCACCTCGTCCAATGGAATGATGTTTCCGATTTTGGCCGTGGCCGCGGATGAGGCTGCGTTGCGCAAAACGTTTCCCAATGCCGAAAGCCAAATGGACTCTGACCTCTCGGTCATGGGCTATTACAATCGTTTTGCCGTCACCCTGGCGGATATGGTGGGCAAGTGGCAGGGGGGCGGCTCGTCTGCTATGAACTACTACAACGCTTACACGGGCGCTTACGCAGGCATGGGCGCGGTGGCAATGAGCGATCGGTTTGAGTTTCAAAAAGACGGTTCCTATACCAGCAGGCACCAGGGCGCTTCGGGCATGGTAGGCTCCATGTCTACCTATTCGCAGGAATACAAAGGCAAGGCAACGGTAACCGACTGGGAAGTGGTTTTGCCCAACCGTTGGAAAGGGGAGACTGACCGGTTTGTTGCCTGGTTTGAAGCAGTGCCCAACGGCCGCGTCTTGCACCTGCGCAATGCCGTGTCGTCAGGCTTACGCTACGATTTGGTGCTGGAAAAATAGAAGACCAGCCTTTCCAACCGCGCGGCCGGTGGCGGATGTTGTCGCTTTTTGGCTTTCCTTTGCCAGATGGTTCGTCCAAAAAAGCACCTGGGTCAACATTTCCTGAAAGATCAGCAAACGGCTTTCAAAATCACGGAGGCGTTGGAAGCCCATGCGGGCGAATGTGTGTTGGAGATAGGGCCGGGCACGGGCGTACTCACCCAGTTTCTGGTGCAGCGGCAGAACATCGCATTGCGGGTGATCGAGATCGACCGTGAGTCGGTAGCGTATCTGAAAAGGGCGTACCCGGCACTGACCATTTTGGAGGGCGATTTTTTGAACGTGCCGTGGGGCACGCTCGGCACCGCACCGCTGCACATCATCGGTAACTTTCCGTACAATATCTCCTCGCAGATTTTTTTTCGCGTGCTGGAGCACCGCCAAGAAGTAAAGTCGGTCGTGTGCATGCTCCAAAAAGAAGTGGCCGACCGCATCGCGGAAAAAGAGGGCAGCAAAACGTACGGAATTTTGAGTGTACTGCTGCAAGCCTACTACACAATTGACTATCTCTTCAAGGTGCCTCCGGGTGTTTTCCATCCACCTCCCAAGGTTATGTCGGCTGTGATACGCCTGACGCGCAACGGCCGCGAGCACCTGGGCTGCGATGAAGCACTTTTTCAGAAAGTGGTAAAACAAGGGTTTAACAACCGCAGAAAAACATTGCGCAATGCACTAAAGATATTGGCATTTCCGCCCGATGTATATAGCTTGCCCGTGATGGACAAACGGGCCGAACAACTTTCGGTCGAAGCATTCATCGAATTGACCCGTCACATTGAAGACCGTGAACGAACTGCGCGAATTTGAGGTGAGCAAAGAGTATCGCGATCGCTTCCAGCAAGCACTGGACGAACGTGACGAGGTATTTATTCGCACCTCGCTGGAGGAAGTGAATCCGGCCGACATCACCACGCTTCTTTACGAATTTACCAGTGAGGAGTCGAAGTACGTGCTGGATATTTTACCGCTGGAAACGCGGGCCGAAATCATTAATGGGTTGGACCGGGATACCCGCACGCGCTTTGTCAAGGTGTACACGCCCGAAGAACTGTCCGCCATCGTTAATCAACTGGCTTCGGACGATGCGGCCGACATCCTCAATGAACTGCCCGTTCGAGAAAGCGAAGAAGTACTGGCCCGGCTGGAGCCCGAACTGCGCCACCAAGTGGTGGACCTGTTGCGCTATGACGAGCACATAGCCGGGGGCTTGATGGCCAAAGAACTGATTAAGGTGCGCGAAAACTGGACGGTGGGGCAATGCGTGGAGGAAATACGCAAGCAGGCGGAGAATGTGACCACGTTTTATGCCGTGTGGGTGGTGGATGAGGCCGATAAATTGCTGGGCAAGGTGTCGTTGCAGAAGTTGATTTTGACCGAACCGGGCACGCTCATCAAAGACATTTATGAAGGCGAAATTGTATCGGTGGAAACGTACCTCGAAGAGCGCGAAGTGGCGGACATCATGAAAAAATACGACCTGGAATCAGTGCCGGTGGTGAACGTGCAGGGCCAGTTGGTGGGCCGCATCACCATTGACGATGTGGTGGACGTGATCACTGAACAGGCCGAGGAAGACCGCCAGGCCATGGCCGGTATTGCCGAAGATGTGGAAGAAGACGACAGCGTATGGCGCAACACCCGTGCGCGCCTGCCGTGGCTGCTGGTGGGCATTTTTGGTGGCGTAATGAGTGCGCGGTTTATGGGGCTCTTTCAACTGGAAATCGAGCGGATTGCCGCCATTGCTTTTTTTGTGCCGTTGATCCAGGCCACGGGCGGCAATGTGGGCATCCAGTCGTCATCGCTGGTGGTGCAGAGCTTGGCCAACCCCGGGTTTGTGGACGAGGGGCCGTGGAGGCGCTTGAAAAAAGTGTCGCTGGTGGCCCTTTTGAACGGGTTTTTCCTGTCGCTGCTGGTGATGGGCGCCACGAGTCTCATTTTTGGGTTCGACAAGCTCACGCTGGTGGTTTCGCTGGCGTTGTTTTGCGTGGTCGTGTTTGCTTCGCTGGTGGGCACGGTCACCCCGCTGATTTTAAACCGCTTTGGATTCAACCCCGCGTTGGCCTCGGGCCCCTTCATCACCACCACAAACGATTTGCTGGGGTTGGCCATTTATTTTTTGATTGTTTCCCTTTTGTTGTGAGCCACCCCATGTACCCTTCGTGTAAGGTTGGGTGCGTTTTCGTTTTGCTTTGACACGTACGGGCGAATAGCTTTACACCTTTATAGCAGCACCGCTACCAGGCTTTAATGACCTTCTTGAAGAGACGTTGGGTGAAATGGCAGAACTATTTCAATGAAGTAGTTGAGAAACCGCTGTTGACATCGGCCTTGGTGCTGTTGCTCATTTCGATGGTCGTTATCGGCCTGAGCCTCCGGTACTACATCCACGATTTTGATTCCTTTTGGGCCCAGATTTTGGCCGAAGCCCACGGAATGATTTTTGACATTGCCGTGATCGGTATCTTGTTGTTTTGGCTCAACCAGAACGGTGAAACCCGCCAGCGCATCAAAACCTACAAAGACGAAATTGACGACTTTCGCCTGTGGGAGTCCGAAGAGGCCGCCTTTCGCACGGTGGGGAATATCAAGCGCCTGAACCGGCACCGCATTCACGAAATCAATTTGGTGAATTGCCATTTGCAGCGCACCAACCTGAACTATGTGAATTTAAAAGGCTCCAACCTGAATTCGGCCAATCTATCGCACTCCAGCCTGATCGAAACCAATCTGGAAAACACGCGCCTAAACCAAACCAATCTGGAAAACTCCAACGTGAACCAGGCCAATCTCAAATCGGCTTATGCCAGCGGGGCCAATTTTAAAGATTCGTTTCTCATCAAGGCGCAATTTGAAGGTGCTTTTTTGATAAAAACCAATTTCAAAAATGCATTTTTGATGGAGGCCAACTTGCAGAACAGCTACCTGATGGGGGCCGATTTGGAAAATGCCAGTTTGTACAAGGCCGATCTGCGGGGTGCCAAAGGCCTTACGGTGGAACAGCTCAGCAAAGCAAAAACCCTGTACCTGGCCCGGTTTGATGACGAACTGCTGGAGCAAATAAAGGTGGCCATACCCGAGTTGGTCGATGCCTGAGTGTTTTGCGGGAGTCCGATAAAAAATTACCTTTGTCCCATAAGAACAACGGTTTCGGCAACGAAGCCGTTGTTCTTTTTTGTCTGACCGCAACGCGAGAATGTTATGAGCAAGATATCCTACTACACCAAAGAAGGGCTGGAGAAACTGAAGACCGAACTAAACGAGCTGAAGAGCAAGGGGCGGGCCGACATTGCGCGCCAGATTGCCGAGGCGCGTGACAAAGGCGACTTGAGTGAGAATGCCGAGTATGATGCCGCCAAAGATGCCCAAGGCCATCTCGAAGCAAAAATTGCCCAACTGGAAGACTTGATGGCAAATGCGCGCCTGCTGGACGAAACCAACGTGGATACATCCAAAGTGTCCATCCTTTCAAAAGTTACCATCAAAAACAAAAAGAACGGGGCCTCCTTTACGTACACCCTCGTATCGGAGGAAGAGGCCGATTTGAAGTCGGGGAAGATCAGCACCCAATCGCCCATTGGCAAGGGACTGCTGGGCAAGAAAAAAGGCGACAGCGCCAAGATCAAAACGCCCGCGGGCGAAATGGAGTTTGAGGTAGTCAACATCGGCATCTAAGCAACGGGTATGCCGTCCATCTTCACCAAAATCATCAACCGCGAAATACCCGGCCATATCGTAGCGGAAAACGAACGGTACATTGCCATTTTGGATATCATGCCCTTGGTGATGGGCCATGTGCTGGTGATACCCAAGCGTGAGCAAGATTACCTTTTTGATCTGAGCGATGAGGCGTTGGCCGAGCTCATGGCTTTTGCCAAGCCCATAGCCAAGGCACTCGAAAAGGTGGTCGTGTGCAAACGCATCGGGGTATCCGTGATTGGCTTGGAAGTGCCGCACGTGCATGTACATCTGGTGCCGATGAAATCGGCCGATGACGTTAATTTTACGCGGTCCAAACTGAAACCTTCGCCACAGGAACTGTCACTGATGGCGGAGAAGATCAAGACCGCCTTATCGGCAACGTAGCGCTCAGATAAAGTCAATGTCCGCACTCAGCGGAAAGCGCATCAAAAAGTCCAGCGCTTCTTCCACCGTCATACCGTCAAACAACACTTTGTAAAGTCGGTCCGTTACCAGCGCACGCACTTTGTAATGGTCGGCACACTTCTTTGCAATCTGTACGGTGTGCACGCCTTCGGCCACTTCTTCCATGGAGGCGAGTATCTGCGCCAACGATTCGCCTTTGGCCAGCCGGTAGCCCACCGAAAAATTCCGGCTCATGGGGCTGTTGCAGGTGGTCACTAAGTCGCCTATGCCGGCCACGCCCAAAAAAGCGCGCGTGTCTCCACCCAACGCCCGGCCCAGGTACACCATTTCTACTGCGCCCCGGCTAATCAACAAGCCCTTCGCATTTTCGCCATAACCCAAACCACTCAATGCTCCCGAAGCGATGGCGATGATGTTTTTCAAGACGCCCGCAATTTCCACACCCACTATGTCCGCATTTTCATACACCTGAAAACGGTCGTTGCGCAAGAGGCGCTTGCCGGTTTGGATCACCTCTTTGAAGTGGCTGGCCACCACCGTGGCACCCGGTTGGCGTTGTGCCAGTTCGCGCGCCAAATTGGGGCCCGCCAAACAGCCAATGCGCACCACCACGCTCTCTTCGCGAATCACTTCGCTCATCGTTTTTACGCGCGCCCGGCTCAGCGTTTCCATCGACTGCAGCGTTTCGCCTTCGGGCAACTGGATGTCAAAACCTTTGATGCCGTGAATGAGTATGTGATAGGGGTGGAGATGCGGGGCCAGGTTGCGCATCATGGCCCGGAAATGCTGCGAAGGCACCATCGGAAAAATCACATCGCACGTGGCGGCCAGGTGCTCCAGGCTGTTGATGGCCGTTACGTTGTCATGCAGTTTTTGCCCACGGTTTTCGCGCGTCCGGTTGATGCGCTCTGCCACTTGCGCATCGCGCGCGTAAAGGAGCACGGGCCGGTTCAGCGCAATGATGTTGGCAATAGCGGTACCAAAACTACCGGCACCGATTACGCCCGCGGGCTTCTCAGATGAGGGGTTCAAGGTCATAGCCCACCAAACGGTTGTGGTAATAGTACAAGGTGCTCAAATCCTGCGTCACGATTTTGCCCTTTTTGTTTCGAAGCAGCGGCCGCTTCAGGTGGAAGATGCCCACGTTGTCCAGACCGCGTTTGATCACCAAATCGATTTCCCCTTTCAGGTGGGTGGCGTGGTTGACCTTTCGCTCCTCCTTTAGCTTGTACAAATGCTTGCGTACGCGCTTGAACGTATCGCGAAATTCTTCGTACTCCAATTCCAATTCTTCTTCGGGCAGCCGCAATAAACTGAACAAGTCTAGCTTGGGGTGTTTCTTTTGCCACATCTCGAATGCCACAAAGGCGGCCACGTGACTGGCAAACACGCGGTTGATGCGATGGTACTCGTGCACGATTTTTTGGCTGAGCATGCGCGTGTACTCATCCTCGCGCTGTTTGTCCACCGTAACGGCACCGCTCGAGATGAAATATTCGCGCGGGTCAATGACACGGCCGCTGGCATCCAAGCTCTGGCCATTCTGGTCTACGTAATTGCCCAGCACATCCAGGCCTGCGCCAATTGACACCGAGATGCTTGAGCCCTTGGTAAAAAACTTGAATAGGAATTTTATCAACTGAAAACTGCCGTACTTTTCTTGTTCAGGAAAATAGCGGTCTTGTCCTTTTACCTGAAGGTATTCTTCGATCAAATCGGGGGCTTCCAGCACAAAATGGTAGTTGAGCGTGACGGGCACAATAAAAATTTTGCGCACGTCAGGGCTTTCGTTTTCGAGATAGAGGTTTCGCTGCGCCTCGATGGCGGTGCTCAGCAAGCCCAGTTTGAGTTGCTTTTCGATCATCCCCGAGCGCGAGCGTGTGCCGCCCGGAAAGAACAAACTGTGCGCGCCTTTTTGAATGGCCAGGTTTGAATACATCTTGAGCGTTTCCAGGTAGGGGAGGTTCTTCTTCCTGCGGTCTACCTTGTAGGCACCCAAGCTGTTCATAAAGTAGGCAAAGATTTTTATGTTGAACAGGTTGAGACCTGCGCCATAGATAAAGGCAGGCAGGCCCAGGGAATGAATGACCCAGCCGATCAAAATCGAATCCAAATTGCTGAAGTGGGTGGGCACCATGACCACCGTGCCCTGTTGTGCCAGCTTGCGCAGCATCTTCACCTTGCCCACGATGTGGATTTTGTCGCGAAGCGTGTAGCGGTTGCGGAAAAAGGCGCCAAATTTTTTCACGCGCGCTCCGTTCAGTAGCCGCGTGAACCAAAACTTTACGATGGCCCGCGTGACGCGGTACGAGTTCGGTTTGAAGTTTCCGGCTATTTCACCGGCATACCGTTGCACGATGCGCTTGGCGAGTTCTTCCGGCTTCTTCGAGGTTTCGTCCTGGCTGGCGGACAACTCCACCAGCTCTTGTTTGACGGATGCCCAAAATCGACTTTCGTCTTTGGGATCCACCCGCCAGCGGTTGCGCTTTATGCGGTTCTGCTCGCGGTAAACGGTGGCTTCCAGTTCGTCAATCAACTGCTTGCGCGTGGGCCGTAGCTCCATCATCCGCTCAAAGCTCTTTTGCGCCACCTCTTCGACAAACTCCTTGCGGTTTTTGCTCAGTTGGTACACGGGCCATTCACGAATCCGGTTCAGAATGGGCGTGTATTTCCGGTTCTTGTTTTTCTTTTCCTCTAAGATTTCCATCCCCAATTGCCTTAGGCAAGCCGACAAATGTAATGCTTAGTTATCATCCTAAAAATCAATTTGTTTGTGACTGCCGGGGTGGGCGGAAGGCGTTGTTTTTTGTCCTGTTCAGGGTAATTTGCCCGGGGTTTCGTCCTTCTTTGAATCTGCCTGCATGAAGAAAAGTTTTGTTGCCCTCGGGCCTGCGCTGTTTGTCGGTTGTCTGACCATCCTTCGGTATACGTCCTTGTCGGCAGAGGCAACCATCGTGCTGGCGGTGGCCGTTTGGATGTTGGCCTGGTGGGTCTCTGAAACGGTGCCACTGGCCGTTACCGCCCTGTTGCCCATTGTCTTGTTCCCCTTGTTTGGCATCCTTTCGGTCAAAGAGGCCACCCAGTCGTATGGCGACCCGGTGATTTTTCTTTTTATGGGCGGGTTTATCCTGGCGTTGGCCTTGGAGAAACACAAGTTGCACGAGCGTATCGCGCTCAACCTGATACGGCTCACGGGCAGTAGCGGCAATGGTATTATTTTAGGCTTTACATTGGCTACGGCTTTCCTGAGCATGTGGATCAGCAATACCGCCACGGCCATCATGATGTTGCCCATCGCCATGTCGGTGGTGAATTTGATGAAAGAGGAGTTTGCTAAAAACGAGGCCAACGAAAAGAGGTTCGTTAACTTTTCCACGGCCCTCATGCTCGGTATCGCGTATGCCAGCAGTATTGGCGGCATGGCCACACTGATTGGAAGCCCACCCAATACGGTGATGGCGGGTTTATACCGCAAGCAGTACGAGGTAGATTTCACCTTTTTGGAATGGTTCAAGTTTGGATTTCCCCTGTCGGTATTGGTGCTGGCCGCTTGTTACTTGTTGCTTACCCGTGTGTTGTTCCCCAATCGTTTGCCCAGAGTGCCGGGCTCGGAGAAGTTGATTAATCAACAGTTGAAGGCCCTGGGGCCCATGAGTTTTGCCGAGCGGGGCGTACTGGCCGTTTTTCTTTTGACTTCGCTGCTGTGGATTTTCAGGCCATGGGTAAACGATGCGCTAGTAGCGTGGATATTTAAAGATGGGGCCGGGCGCATTTTGCTGGACGATACCTCCATTGCCATCGTGGGGGCCATTCTGATGTTCATTGTGCCGGCTGATGCAAAGGCGAAAGACTTTTTGTTGGATTGGAGCGACTCGAAGCGGATGGCGTGGGGCATCCTGCTGCTCTTTGGCGGTGGGTTATGTCTTGCTCAGGGCTTGGAGGGCACGGGTCTCATTAAGTTGATTGGAACCGGCATTGCCGCGCAGGGCCAATTGTCGCTATTTGCGTTGATCTTGATCGTTACGTTTTTGGCTATTTTTCTGACGGAGTTTATGAGCAATGTGGCACTTACCACGGTGTTCGTCCCCATTGGGTTTGGCATTGCCAATGCCCTGGGCGTGCCCCCCCTTTTGGTGGCCATGCCCATCACGTTTGGCGCCAGTTGCGCCTTTGCCATGCCCATTTCCACACCGCCCAATGCCGTGCTGTACAGCAGCGGGTATGTAAAAATGTGGCAGATGATCAAAGCGGGCGTGCTGCTGAACATACTGTCGCTGGCCATTATCGTGGCCGTGGCGATGACGCTGGGCCGCAGCCTGTTTGGGGTATGACCGCGTTGATTTACGGCATAATTTGGCGGTGGCCGTTGACGGAAAACCAAACTTTGCGCATATTTGCAACCCGTTTGAAAAACAACGGGCAAAACGATGCCTGAGTGGCGGAATTGGTAGACGCGCACGACTCAAAATCGTGTGCCTTCGGGCGTGCCGGTTCGACTCCGGCCTTAGGTACAGCAAGGGGGAAGGTCATGACGATCTTCTCCTTTTGTTTTTGATCAGCCCATCAACGCACGCTTAAAATTCCGGCTTACTTTCAGCCGGGTTCCGTTGGTCATCTCCGCGAGGGCATCGCCCGTAGGCAAAGAATGCAGCCGCTGGATGTGCGCTTTGTTGACGACCGTGCCGCGATGGATGCGCACAAACTGTGCGGGATCAAGTTCGGCCTCGATTGACTTGAGCGAGCGGTACAGCACATGCCTGCATTTTTCACCTACCAAGGCAATACACTTGTCATCGGCTTCAATCCAATAAACCGAGTCGAGCGGTAGTTTTGTGGAAATGCTTCCGTGCTTGATGGTCAGCTCGCGCACGTAGGTAGCCGGGGCAGTTGCGCCTGAGGAAGAGGTTTGTGTCAGCAGGCCTGCACCCACAAACCCGGCATAGCAGAGCGCGTTGATCACGATGTTGTTGGTCAGGATATTGTGCAGCCAGTTGTTTTGGGAATCGACACAGCCGTATAAACCGGCCATCAAAAAAGAGATTGAGAAATAGATAAAGACTTGGTTCAGCACCAACATCAACACGCAACCGACCACCAGTGTATGCCAGCGCAAAGGACGGGTAGCTGCATAGTCAAACAGGTAGGGGCCAACGGCCGTCCAGAATACCATGCCACTCAGCATAATAATGCCGAGGCGCGTGGCGCAGAACTGCTGAAAAGCCATCTGGATAAATATTCCGGCCAGCGCAGAAAAGAGCAGCACGACCAAAACCGTCAGCCAGGTTTTTTGAAAACCGGGTAACAAAAACACGCGTTGGTGTGGTTGGGTCAGGATCATCCTCAGGTAAAAGAAATCATTTTTGCCGTGGCGCATACCTGCGGGATTGTTAATCGTTTGTTAAGGATGTTCAATGGCCGCGGCTGGCGGCTTGTTTTCCGCGCTTCGGCCATTTTCAGCCACTAAAATTTCTTTGCTTTTCTGCCAATCAGGAAAATTGCGGCACAGTTTACGTGCATGTCCAGTCCACGACTTTTTCTGCGCCTTACCGCCATCTGTGCGATGGCCTCCGTCATCACCACGCTGCTCAACACGCAGTTGGTGCATTTCTATCCCGCGCCCGTCACGTTTCAGGATCGCGTGCTGTTGAGCACCCATTCGGTGTATCTGTTCCGCCAGTGGGTATTGTGGCTGCACCCCCTTGTAACGCTACTGCTTGCGGTGGGCCTGTACCAAGCGGTGCGGGCCACAGAGCGCGGGTGGGCCCAGGCCGGACTCTTGTTTGGCTTCCTCGAAAAAGGGTTGGAGTTTGTTGGCCAGACGTTACACTTGTTCACCGTTAACCTGAATTGGCGATCGGCTTACCTGGCCGCGAGCACCGCTGCCGAGAGAGACAACATCGAACGTAAGCTTGCGCTGTTCGCGGATGTTTGGAACGACTGCTATCTCGTGCTATGGGTTAGCTACGCGTTGTTTGCCATTTTTTTTGCCGTTGCCTTGCGAGAAGATCCGTCTGCCAGGTGGCTTCGGTGGTCGCTTTACTTAACCGCATTGCTCACAGCGGTCATGGTGGTGTCCGACTACGGTAAACAAGCGTGGATGGCCGCGGTGCTTCCGGTTGCCTATCCCTTTGGGATGACCATTTGCCGATTGTTCACCGCGGTTTTCCTGTGGAAAAAGTCAAATCAAGTAACCGTATGAAATATCTGTTTTTACCGTTGTGTTTTTGGTCGATGTCCGTATGGGGGCAGGGGGAAGACGAGGCGGCATTGCGCCAACTAAAGCAAGTGCAATGGCCGCGGGCGTATCGCGAGCAGGATACGGTGTTGCTGGACCGGTTGTTGGCCACCGAATTTCAGTTGATTGATGCCGGGGGGGAAGTCACAAACAAGCGCGATGAGTTAAACTATATCAAGGCCCATAAGCCAAGTTACACGTCATTTGCCTATACCATCGAGCGTCTGGATATCTTTGAAAATGGCACCGCGATTGTGTCGGGCACGGGTTTGATAGGCGGAACGGACAAGACGGGGAAACCATACCAAACTACATACAAATCGTCCAACGTGCTGATCAAGCGCGCGCGCCGCTGGCAGGCCATCAGTTCGCATGTGTCGGGCGTAAAGCGGCAATGAACGAATGT
>ERZ1066137.77-NODE-77-length-96157-cov-41.559291_pt1 | contig 96157 bp, 83 predicted proteins | sample MGYA00382784_ERZ1066137 | MGnify/ENA primary metagenome ERZ1066137 (study PRJEB33369, sample SAMEA5778367) | biofilm metagenome | biome: Industrial cooling water; feature: Water cooling tower basin; material: Biofilm | place: United Arab Emirates | collected... | reverse complement strand
CTGAACTGCCATGACCTTTGAGGGTATGAATTTCTTTCCCCGTAGATGTTTCCCACATCTTTATCGTTCTGTCATAAGACCCACAGGAGATGATAAAGCGTCCATCTGGGCTCACTGCTACATTACTAACTAAAGATATATAACTGAGTGTACGTATTTCTTGCCCCCTAGACATTTTCTGCACCTTTAGGCCGTCCGAAGACACGGAAACGGGTATGACAAATTGTCCATCTGGACTGATTGCCACCGCAGAAAATGAACCAATGATAGTTTGTAGCAGTGAACCACCAGCGGCATCTAAGCTAGGCGTCAGACAACGCAGCCAGAGATATTCTTGAAATTGAACGATTTGTTGTCTAAACGTTTGCAAAATAGGTTCAGATTGTTTCAACAAGCGACCATGCAACTGGCTTGGAAGTTGACGTGGATCTTGGCTCAAAACATGAGCTGATAGTCGCAACGCTCCCTGAAGTAATTGCAATTCAGTATGATCAGGTAAATGGTCGTAATCAGCTAATAGTGAATTGATATCTGTACTGGCAAGCTTTGCCTGAATCCATTGTAAATTGAATAATAGCTCCTGTAGTTCAGCATGTTGTCCCGCTCCAATCAGATGATGTGCTAGGTATTCAAAAAAATAACCGTCATTCGGTCCTGTTTGCCATCCTTCCGGAGATTGCTTCCGGTACGCTGCTAATAGATGCCTATGTAAGTACCGAAGATCTATTTGTTGAGATCTCAAATAGTCATACTGTAAATCGTGCAGACTGATCCAGAGTCCTGATAATTTTCTCTCCAGATGCAGCATCCCTTTACTATTTAGAGTCACCAAAATCTGGCGACCTGTCTGTGTTTTCAAATCTCCTGTATATTGCCAGAGCCTCAATATCGTTGCTTCTGAGATAGCTTCATCAGCCGGAAAGACTGCAAGCTCTCGGTATCTTTCAGCAGCAATCGGATTCGTTTTAGAAAGTACTTCCAGGCTGATGTGTAAAGCTTTGAAGACATCTGGGTAGGGATAATGAGCAAAGTGCTTCTGAATAAACTCTAAATCTGCACTTCGTAACGCATCTAGCACATATTCCCAGGGAGTCAGATCTCGCACCATAGCTCCACACAGCGAGAGTGCCAGAGGTAAATTGCCACATTCTTGCGCTACTACTTTTGCTACATCAGGCAGATCAGAAACCGGCATTCCTGCCCATGATGCCAATAAACTCAAAGACTGTTCATCGTTTAGCAGATCCAGACGATAGTTAATGGCTCCCAATTCTGTGATTAATTCGGCATCCCGCGTTGTCACCAGCAACTGACTGCGAGAGTTGATCGCATTAAATGCATCGGCATGATCTAGTTGCCAGACATCATCTAGAATCAGTAAGCAGACTTTATTTGCTAATAACTGCCCTAGATATTCCTTACCTTGCTTTACCTCACTAAAGGTAGGGATTTTCCCACTCAATGCCTCCGCTAGTTCCGCCTGTTGTGTTACCAATAGAGGTTCAATTCCCACCGTCACCCAAAAGATCCCATCAGGAAACGCCTGCTGCACCTCTGGTTCCTGTGCCAATGCGGCTGCCAGCACTGATTTACCAATGCCGCCCATGCCTTGCACCCCAATACGTTGAGACGTTCCTGTCAATACGACTGGTTGCTGTGCACTAGACAATATCTGTGTCTTCAGAGATTGCAATTCCCATCGAGCCAGAAAGTTAGGTGGCAACTCTGGCACGTTCCAGAACTGTCTGGATTGCTGTTTTCTTGTATTCTCTGAAGGCAAAAACTCAGCAGGTTGAAATTTTTGGATTAATACCGGGGCTAATTGTTCTACGAAGCCTTGCATCTGAATAGCGCTACACCCCAGCTTATGGGCAAACTCTATTGATCGTCCCGCCCCTAGCGCATCATAAAAGCTAACTGCAAATTCTAGTGCTGCCTCATTACTAATTTCGTCTCGAATACCAATCACATAATCAATGTGTTGGGCAATTGCCTTTGCTTGTTCTTGTGAATAACATCCATTCAGCACCACACACTGAATCTGATCTGCAAATAAGGCAAACAACCCAGCTAGCGCTGCCCCATCAACTAATTTGGCACTGCCCATCTCATCTTCAAACACCAGTCCTGTCTCACCCAAGCCTCGACCAGCAAAATGAACAATTTGAGGCGGATCATCTAGTAAGGCTCTTTGAATATCGCGAGGACGCACATCTAAGCAGGCAGCCAAGGTAAAGCGATCTCGCCCTTGCGAGCGACGCAAGCCTTCTTTGATTTCGCGCAACTCTGATCCCACCCGGCGCAGTCCATCCGGGTTGGCGGCCAGAAATAAGATGGCTTGTGGTGCTTCGAGCGATTGATTCATGCGGGAGGGCTTGCTCTATACCAAGTCGCTTTCTCACTCCAGTCTATTCCCTGATTGAGGGTTTGTCGAAGCCAAGCCTAGAGGGCACCTCTTGCCGTTGGGTGGTTCAACCGTCAGACGTTTCCCTAAGGCAGCAACAAATATCCCTACCTCAAAGCAGTCTACTTAAATGATTCAGTACCTCGGCTTGCAATCTAAAAAGCTCAACGCCTCATCGTCTAAGAACCCAGCCAAAGCCATCTCAATCACAGCCCAGACAGGATAATCAATGCTTGCTGCCCATCGTACATAAGCTTCTCGAATAGGCTGCGGTAATGACTCTAACAGCATTTGGGCAATCTCCGGATCAAGATGCCTTCTTGACTGCTCTGGCGAAGCAGATGGCTCCATATCAATTCTCTCAACACATACATTCACTACATAGTAACTTTGTCCTAGTATTAGGCAGTATTTTCAAAGACGAATTGTTTTGATTCGGCTCTGGCTTCATCTTCGTTTTGATACAGCTGAGCAATTTGTTAAGTACCAACGCCAAGGCAAATCAATACCTCGCGTTAGCCCAATTCGGGTAGTTTGAGTTAAGCTCGAAAGCCCTGCATCCAACTGTTGCTGAAACTGCTCACCACGATGCTCAAGCCATAAAGGTTGCCCTGAGCGCAGCAGTGTTGCATTTAGAGATAGGTCAATTCTTAAGGTAAGACACAATTTACTAGGCCCGGCTGCTAGCCTGTGTAGCTTCAGGTTCTGCTGAGGGGCAATCCAAGGGGGCAAGGATTCTAATTGAAGTGCACGAACTAGGACAGCACTGGGAATTCCATCTAAATCCGTAACAAAATTTAAACAGTAGTGAACTCCGTAAATCAAATAAACGTAACAAGCCCCTGCGGGACCAAACATGACGGAATTACGGGGAGTTCGGCGACGATAAGCATGGCATGCTGGGTCATCGGGTGCGTAAGCCTCTGTCTCTACGATCAGCCCACGCACAATTTCATTTTCGGATAAACGTCTGACTAGAGTGCATCCTATAAGATCGGGCGCAACTTGAGTAGATGGTCTGCTTAACCAGTCAGCATCGATGTAGTTTGGAGTATGTATAGTTCCCATAGCTACAATGTGCTCTCTTCAGGCTTTCCAGTGCTTCAAGGGATTCTAGCTTTGAAATCTGAGATCCAGTTGATTGGAGATTGAAACAACGATGCCTTTATTGCGTAGCTCACCAAGTGCTTTGTATAGATTGCCTTCATTTAGATCCCATCTCTTACAAAAGGCGCTTACATCTATAGAAGGGTTACTTTTGCCAAAGTAATCTATCTGTAAGGCAAAAAAAACATAATCGCGATCGCTGGTCAAAAGCTTTATCTGCCGGATACGCAGCAACTCCTCCCGATTTAGCAGGTAGTTTTCAGGGGATTGAGATGACCAGGGAGTCGCCATAGATAGAATTTAGTACTTTAGTACTATTAAATCATATAACTCCTCTTACGCCCTATAGAAAGTTGGACAAGCTCAAAAATCTAGAAAAAGTTAATTTAGCAGTAACTTGTTAGCATTCCACGCGCTAAGGCCCCTTCAGGATAAAAGAAATTGGATTTGACCGATGAGTATTTATACTCTCTAAAAATCTAATTTTTCAGGAGCTCTGAAGCTCACCTCTCGGTCTTACTGCACAACATCAATACTGATTTAGAGTTGGCTAAATTCCTCTCTAGCTTCTTTCCATGACACAGAGGTCCATTCGAAGCCGCTAGATGGGCGGTTGACCTTGACCAGTGGCTGCCCATATTGATCAATAGGGAGGTGATTTACGGGAATGTCTATGAGAAATCCTGTTTTTACTGCTTCTTTGTAAAAAGCCTGAAAATCATCAGCAGAATCAGCAAGGGAGTTACTCTGAGGGTTTTGATTTCTGACCCAGCACCTTTGTATTGCTCGTAACAAGCAAACATTAGGATTAGTAATAGTATTTTCTGCCTGATACTCTTTGTAAGCTTCTATAGACTCTAAAATAGATGCTTCCTCGTGCTTGAGGATCTCGGAAGTAAGAGTTCTGGAAAGATGAATGCCTAACCTCTCTACTTCATCTCGAATTCGTCCACTAACTTCTGCCCTTTTAGCAACAGAGATTGGCGCAACCTTAGAACTTGCAGTTTGCAGATACGCCGAATTACGTTGATGTAAGGCTTCTTCAAGATCTTTGATACGTCGACTTTGCCTGTCTACTAGTTCTTCTAGTTCATGGATACGATAAACTTGACCAGCAAGGGCCTCATTTCTACGTTTGAATTCAGTTGCCTGACTTTCTAGCTGCTGAATACGCTCTTTTAGGCGAGAAACAATCTTCTGTTGTGATTGATTTGATGCTGGCTCGGCGATAGGTTTACGAGATACCGAAGATTTAGAATTTCGTAGTTCAGAGATTCGTTGCTTGACTTCTGGGTATTTGTAAAGATAAGAAACACTTACTTTGGCTTCTTTAGATACAGAGCCAAAACTAATTTCAGTTCTTTGTTTTATCAGTCGATCTAAAGCCTGATTTACTCGTTCCAGACACTCTTGCTTTCGTGCCTCTTGGGTCTGATTAAGTTTGGCAATTCTAGCTTCCTTAGAATTTACCGAAGTCATCTTTCTTCCCCAAAAAACACAAGTATTTTATCCAAGGTATCAGCCTGTTGCTTATAAATATCAGCCATGACGCTTTGCCCTTTCTCTTCAGCATTAAGCTGTTTTTGTCGCAGCTTATTTCGTTGTTGGATATAAAGAGGTAGTTTATCTTGTGTAGCAACGAAATGACGGCAGGTATAACAAGCTCTGCCCTTTAAGCAGTCTGTGTCTAGCGGTAACCCGCAGAAACCATAAACGGGAGTATTGATATGATCTTCAGGAAAAGCTAATTCATGCGCAGTAGGATTTAACCGAAAGGTTATAGGCAAGCTTTCATAACAAACTGGTTGCCCATCAACATTAAGGAGAATCGCTTGGATATGAGCTGTTTCCTTTCGCATCAACTCTGGTTTGACATTGACATACTTCTGGGTTGTACGAGTAGTTTTATGACCCGCCCAAGCTTGTACTACAGCAAACTCATGTCCCTCCTCAAATAGGTGAGTGAGTCGAGTATCCCGAAGTTGACGATTTATAAAGTGCCACTGCTCGCCATTCTCATCTCTGATGTCCAATTCTTCGATCAATAGCTCCATCAAACTACAGAGGAGGGTTTCACCTATTATTCTTCTTGCCGGAGTGAAATAACGTTGTTTCAATTTCTTGTAAGATACTCCTAAAAAGTCACAGAATAAGTACTCGAACTCACTATCAAAATGAGTATCAATGTATTTTTGTTGTTCCTGAATGATTCCTGCTAAAGTTCTAGTAACGGGTATAGCATGATAATTTGATCCCTTTTTCCTCCAAAATTCAACTGTCCAACCAGCCCCTTCTTGAACAAGACAGTTTCTCGATAAAAGTGTAACCTCGCTAAGCCTCATAGCACTAAAACGCCAGATTAAAAACATCCGAGCAATTGGATCAGGAAGAAGGTGTAAGTTATCTTCTATTTGCTTCAAAACCCCCCAGGGAATATCGTTCGACTTCTCCTCCGATGGTTTAGGATAGTCATCAGAATCGATAATATATTCATCAACCTTAAACCATTTCAGCAAGTTCCCAGTCCGAAAAAACAGTTTAAGGCATGTTAAACCTACTACTACTGTTGCCACCGACTTGTCCTTTGAATAATCAGCAAAGAATCTAAGTATTAGACCTCGGTTAATATGCTCTATGCAAGTTACGTCAGCAACTCCAACTAAATAACGACTGAAGTTACGGAATACAGTTAGACGGCTTTTGAGGGTGGCTATTTTTCTACCACTATTTATTTCATGTTTAATAAATTTTTTAATTAGAAACTTCATCCAAGAAGGCTCAAGCTCTTCAAAGTTGAGCTCTGTTCCTTTTCTAATATCTATGTCATCTAATGATGAAAATAAAGCCCTAGCATCCCAAATATCGTCTTCAAAACAAAATGGCTTAACTGGCTTAGGCTGAGACTGAGCTACCTTATCTGCTTTAACTCCTGCTCCTCCATCTAGACTGTAAAAATCAACAATATTATTATTGCAACTGAAACAAGAATATAAGGCTTTGTAGGCTCCTTGATGTTTGATTTTTCCTGAACGCCTTATACGATTAGAGGAACAATGAGGACAAACAAAGCCATCTAAACTGGGCTTTGGTTGAGACAAAAGCCGACAGGACTCATAAGTCTCTTTTTTACATTTACGGCATAAAAATCTCTTTCTACCTCTACGTTCTCCATTTAACATAATTTGCTCTAGCCCACAGTTTGGACAAATGAAACCATCCAAAATAGGAGCTGGTTGACGTGAAAGATCGCAAGAATTTGAACAGTGTTTTCCGCAGTTCTTACAGGCGAACTCTACTCTAGTTGGCGATACTTTAGCTCTATATCGCAATTTCTGTGAATTACAGTGTGGGCATAGGAAATCGCCCTCCTTGAAGTCTTTTAACCAATTGATTTCAATCATTCCTTTCTAGAGTTTTAATACTTCTCAATAAAAACGATTCATCCTTCCTTAGTTCTGCTAGACTTCGAATCCTTCCAAGTTGCTCCGATTCAAGAATCGCTTCTTGAACTCTTGGAAGATCTGCTTTCAAAAATGGCAAGTCATCTTCTGTTACTCGATAATGCTCACATCTCCAACAAGCATTAGTTGTTAAACAAGGATCTTTAACTATAGGGCGATGGCACTCTCCAACTTGAATCACTCTAGGGTATAGCTTCCGCCTCAAAAACTCTGTCGTCTCATTAAGGGGTTTATATTTTTCAACCACCCTGCCTGTGATATCAACTAGTCTCTTCTCTTTTTTTAACTCATCAATTTCTCTTTGAAGCGTTTCTGGAAAGAGATGAATATAGCTCTTTTTCATATCAGGATTACGATGTCTTAAATAACACTGAATGATGTATTCCCGAACTCCTGAGTTGGCGAGAATTGTTGCAACAGTTCTACGAAACTGGTGAGAAGTAAACCTCCAAATCTGACCACTCTTATCTCGAATTTCATAAGTTATAGCTAATCGATTAAGATGATCACTAAAACAAGAATGAGACATTACATTTCGAGTAGGACGAGAATTTGGTCCTTTTGTTAAGGAACAAAATAGGTAATCGAAATCTTTGCCCAAATGTTCTCGAATATAGCTTTGCTGTTCTTGGATTAACGTGGCAAGTTCAGGAAGAATATCCATGTTTTCCGGAGCATTATTAAATTTAGAATTAGTAAAGTGAAGTTCCCATTCTCCATTTCTTCTTTGTCTCAAGCAATTAAAAGGCATCTGCAATAATTCACCTATTCTCAGGCCCTTTGTTCGAATTAAGAGAACCATTCTTTGAACCTGAACATGTAAATGATGAAGATTCCCATCTAGCTGGTTCCAAACTTCCTCAGGAATGTAAATAACTTTTTTATTGATAAAAAGCTTCTGCTTTCTAGAGAACCAGTAAGTTGAAGTATTAATCCAACCCTGTTTAGCTGCCGTCTCAAAAAACACCTTTAAACTAGAAACTTCTAAGTTGTATGTTGACAAAGAAATAATTCTTTTTCGCTCTATAAAAAAGAGTTCAAATACTTCATCTCTAATCTCAGAGAAACTATAGATAAATCGAGATTCTAGGAAATTTGCAAAATGGGTTACCTTGCAAAGCCCTCCTATTAGAGTAGAAGCTTCTATTCCTTGAATACGGCGGTAGAGAACGTATATTTTTACAATATCTTTAAACCATTTTTGAGAAATTCCGTTAAAGCTGACTGAGTATTTTCTATCGTGTTGGTTGATTCTCATACCCAAGTCATCAACCGTATGCCAAACATCCTTCTGAATGAGAGGATGGCTAAGCAAATATTTCATCCTAGATGTGTTATCTAAAACACTGATTTCCTGTATCGATGGAATACTTAATGTACTCATGATTCTAGCTCTTCACGTTCTACAACAGTTGACATAATCTTTTTAGTGGTAATGTGGCCGTATGTTTTGATTGTTGTTTGTATTGATCTATGTCCCAGCAGCTCACTAATACGGTAAATTTCCATTCCTGCCTCTAAAAGGCGAGTGGCATAAGTATGGCGAAATAAGTGAGGATAGGCTTTAATTCCTGTCTTATTTTCTAACTGATCAAAAAGCTGATTCAAAGCTTTGTAATGTAAAGGTTTACCTATCTCACCTTTCTCAAGATTGACAAACACATAGTCAGAGTTAACTTCCGGATATTCATACACTAAATAATCATCATAGAACTCTAATAATTTCCGGTTGATAGGTATAGTACGTGCCCCACTTTTCGCTAATGCGCCATTAGAGTTTAATCGCCTAGTAACTTTAATAGTAGATTGATTACCATCACTTATGTCTTCATGTCGTAACCCTAGCAGTTCACCTTTCCGCATTCCTGTCTCCTGTAGCATAAGCAGGAGAAGACGATTTCTTCTAGTTTGGCAACCATGAATTAGAAGCTCTATTTCTTCATTCGTAAGACATCCAGGAAATTCTTTAGGTTCTTTTAGCCTAATCAAAGATCGTTTTCCAGGTTTAGACTTTGCAATACCGTTTAGAAAACCTGTGTAATTGCTTCCTATAGGTAAGGAGTAGCGGCTAAATTGGCAATCGTTACCAACAGTTCCTTTGTGATGATGGAACTCATAAAACATTTGAACAACAGTAAGCGCAAGATTAACTGTTTTTTCTCCTCTACAAGCTTCTACAGGCTGCAATGAAATGACATTCTTGATATCACCAACCCTTAACCAATGAATATACTCAGCTAAATCTTCCAAATTTACATTTCGCCAATCGAGACACTGTTTATAGAGCCATTCCCAGTAAACCTTTAAATATCGGGCGTAAGTCTCTACTGTATTTGGCGATTTCTCTACATGGAGGAGATGAGTAAGGTATTGCTGAATAGGTAGTATTGGAGAATAATCTCCGTCTAATACTAGCCAGATGACCTGGTCAGTATTAGGCGCAAATCCCTTTTGCAAGCAACACTGCATACCTAGATGCCTCCATGAGTAGGATCTAAGCAGAGTTTATTGTAGAAAATTTTCAAAGAAAAGATTCCACAACATAAATTAATACATATGTACGATGTAGAAGGTTTTGCTGAGATGCTTCTATGACGAAGTAAAAATCCTGTGATTTGTTGTTGTTGTGTATGTTATGGAAGGAGGAATGTTGTTACTGCCATAAGGCCTGTATCACTGTCTGAATGTGGTTACTGACCTGGATGGCCTGCCCAGTGCGGTGTTGTTGCGGGCTCTAGAGTTAAACCGTCTGCCGCCCTGGATTCCCCCCGAATTGTCGAAAAAGCCGGCCCGTCTGGCCGCAGGCCCCGGTAAACTTTGCCGCGCCCTACAAATTGACCTGAGTCTGACGGCCCAACCCCTGCAACCCGGCTTCCCCCTCTGGCTGGAACACCGCAGCCCGGAGTTTCTGGCCGGGGTCGATCGGGGATCTCAACCAATCGTGCAGACCACTCGAATTGGCTTAACCCAGGGAGTAGATCTGCCCTGGCGCTGGTATCTGGCCCATTCGGCGGCAGTCTCGAAACGCTAGGGCTCTATCCTTTCTTTTGCAGGTTATCCCCCGGTTGAAACGGCTTTTTGATTTCAAAGGAAATCGATCGGGTTGAAGTTCGTCTGCTGCTGGCGACAGGATTACCACTCGAAACAGGAACCGCTGGCGATTTGGGGGGCTCGGGTTTGAGGGGCTCGGGCTCTTTATAGTCGAGATGAAAGGGCAGATGGCTTAATTTGCTGTAGTTGGAGGCAATGGCCAGAAACAGGCCCCCCAGGACAAAAATTGGCAGGGGCAGCGAGAACTGTTTGACCCATTGCAGGAGTTCTGCCGCACCGAACAACAAAATGAAACAGGTGATCCAGACTTTCATCACTCCAGCCAGCTACTAAGAGATGTTGCTTCCTTACATCGCAGGATACCCTGTTATTTTGATTTTGAGGTATTTTGCAGCCTTCATCCTTAACCCTGCTCTCAAGCCGGGGGAAGGGCGCTAAACTCAACGTTGAGAATTCAGGACTGGGAGAACCATGGAGACGGTTGGGCAAATCACGCCAGAAATCGGGCAGCGAGCGATGGAGTTGCGACAACTCCTGCAACGGGCGGGCTATGAGTACTATGTGCTGGATGCTCCGACCATGCCGGATGCCGTCTACGACCAGCTCTACCGGGAGTTGCAAGACCTGGAAACTCGCTATCCTGAGCTGATTACCCCTGATAGCCCGACCCAGCGGGTGGGCGATCGACCAGCCAGTCAATTTTCTTCGGTCAGGCACAATATTCCCCTCTACAGTCTGGAAAATGCCTTTGGCAACGAAGACCTGGCCAAATGGCAGGAACGCTGGCGACGGGTGGCCCCCGAGGTGGAAGCCGCCGCCTATGTCTGTGAACTGAAGATTGACGGCTCTGCCCTGGCCCTCACCTACGAACAGGGGGTGCTGGTGCGGGGGGCAACCCGGGGGGATGGGGTGATGGGAGAAGAAATTACCCAGAATGTCAAAACGATTCGCTCGATTCCGACGCGCCTGCAATTAGAGAATCCACCGCCGCTGGTCGAGGTGCGGGGGGAAGCCTTTTTGCCCCTCACCTCCTTTGAGCAGATCAACCGGGAGCGAGAGCAGGCCGGGGAACCTCTGTTTGCCAATCCTCGCAATGCGGCGGCTGGTACCCTGCGTCAGCTAGACTCGCGGATTGTGGCCCGCCGTAAGTTAGATTTCTTTGCCTACACTCTACATATTCCCGAGGGAGAGCCTGGTTCCCTGCCCCGCACCCAGTATGACAACCTGGAACTGCTGCAAGCCATGGGATTTCGGGTCAACCCGGAGCGGCAGCTCTGCGCCGATCTGGCCGCCGTCCAGGCCTACTGCGATCGCTGGGCCACGGCTCGCACCCAACTGCCTTACATGACCGATGGGGTGGTGGTCAAGCTAAATTCCCTGGATTTGCAGGAACGCCTCGGCTTTACCCAGAAGTTTCCCCGCTGGGCGATCGCCCTCAAGTATCCGGCAGAAGAAGCCCCGACGATCGTCGAGAAGATTGGGGTAAACGTCGGACGGACGGGGGCGATTACGCCGGTGGCCGAACTGAAGCCGGTACAACTGGCCGGTACAACGGTTTCCCGGGCCACCCTGCATAACCGCGATCGGATTGCCGAGTTAGATATTCGCCAGGGAGACACGGTGATCGTGCGGAAGGCGGGGGAAATTATCCCGGAGGTGGTGCGGGTGCTGTACGAACTGCGGCCCGCCGTCACCGAACCTTACCAGATGCCGACCTGTTGCCCGGAGTGCGGCCAGCCCGTGGTCAAACCCGAGGATGAAGCGGTCACCCGTTGCATAAATGCCTCCTGTCCGGCAATTTTGCGGGGTGCCCTGACCCACTGGGCCTCCCGGGATGCCCTGGATATTAACGGCTTAGGAGAGAAATTGGTTTTACAACTGGTGGATACTGGCCTGGTGCATTCCGTGGCCGAACTGTACGACCTTTCGGTAGATCGCCTGCTGCATCTGGAACGAATGGGCAAAAAGTCGGCGGAGAAGCTGGTGGCGGCGATCGGCCAGTCTAAGAGTCAGCCCTGGGCCAGGGTGCTCTACGGTCTGGGAATTCGCCATGTGGGCAGTGTCAATGCCCAAACCCTGAGCGATCGGTTTACCACGGTAGAGCAACTGGCCCAGGCAGAAGTAGCGGAAATTGCTTCGGTCTATGGTATCGGTCAGGAAATTGCCCAATCCGTTTCCCAGTGGTTTCAGACTCCTGCCAACCGGGAGCTGATCCAGCGGTTACAGCTGGTCGGGTTACAGTTTGAAACGGTAGCCAGTCCCACAACTCCCGGGAATAGGGTGCTGACTGGTAAGACCTTTGTGATTACCGGCACCCTCCCGACCCTGAAACGGGAGGAAGCAAAGGCTCTGATTCAGCAGGCGGGCGGTAAGGTGACTGACTCGATCAGTAAGAAGACAGATTATCTGGTGGTGGGGGAAGAGGCCGGTTCCAAGCTAGAAAAAGCTCAAGCCCTGGGGATTACCCAGCTATCGGAGGTGGCTTTGCTGGAATTGTTACAGACAGAACCATAAGGAGCCATAATTTTGCCCAGTTTTGCCAAAGGGTTGGCTACTTTTCCGGGTTTAGGGTTTGATGGAAGTAGATTCACAGTAGACGATTGGGCTGCCCTGAATGTTGGAAATCTTCTACTTACCCGACGATCGCCTGGTTGATGCAGGGCAGGCCTATACCTTACTGGATGCTGCCCTGGACGCTGGGATTCCCCACACCCATGTCTGCGGTGGTAATGCCCGCTGTTCTACCTGTCGGGTGCTGGTGACGGAAGGGTTAGAGTACTGTGGCCCCCGCACCGCCGCCGAGCAGGAATTGGCTCAACGACTGCACTTTACGCCAGACATCCGGTTGGCCTGTCAGACGGCGATCGCCGGTAAGGGGAGAATCGCCCTGCGTCGCCTTTCCCTGGATGCCCATGACCTGGCGATGTTCCATGACCAGGCGGCGGGCAAGGTAGCCCCCAGCTTCCGTGGAATTGAACAGCAAATTGCCGTTTTGTTTGCCGATATTCGTGGCTTTACTTCCTTTTCAGAGGCCCTCCTGCCCTACGACGTGATCTATGTGCTGGATCGCTATTTTCAGTTAATGAGTCAGGAGATTAACCGCCAGGGCGGCATGATTAATGTCTACATGGGCGATGGCCTGATGGCGTTGTTTGGCGTAGAGAACCCCGATCGGGCCGTAGAACGGGCCATCAGAGCCGGTCTGGGGATGCTGGAAGCGGTGGAGCGGTTGAATCCCTTTCTGGAGTCCCTTTACCACCGGCGGTTACGGATTGGGATTGGGGTGAATTTTGGCAATACGGTGATTGGGACGATCGGCGACCCTAAAGACCCTACCTGGACGGCGATCGGAGATGCTGTGAACTTTGCCAGCCGAATTGAAGCGGCCAATAAACCTTTAAAGACATCATTCTTGATTTCTGAGGCCGCCTTCAACGAAGTCAGGGATCTGGTTATCGTTAGCCAGCAGTTTCAGGTAGAAATTCCCGGTAAAAGTGGAGAATATCGCCTGTACGAGGTGGTAGATATGGCTCCAGATACCGGCAGGCTGCCAGAAGAGCGGGAAGTGCTGCGCCAGCTTCAGTCTCCCGGGTTGGGGCAACGATTAAAAACCTGGTTGGTTAGTTGGTTGCAAGCGGTGATCAGACGCTTGCAATAACCCTGGATTCCCTAGAGTAATCGCAGTTGGGTATCCAGTTGCTCAGGAGCCTCTGCAACTTCTGCCAGCGGAACTTCTTCTACGGCAAACTCCTCCTCCGCCAAAAGTACCTCCGTTGCCCGCACCATTTCTGGAGCCAGCTCCCGCAGATCTTCCCGGTTTGTCAGGTAAGCTTGCAAGGCTTCCAGGGGCGCGATCGTACTTCCCACCCCCAGTTCGGGCAGGCGGGGACGGGCCAGTTGACTCACCAGTTCGGCATGAATCGTATAGCTGTGGGCTGGTTTGAGGGCTTCCTGAAGAGCTACCGTATCAATCTGGTCAAGCTGCTCCGATCGCACCTGATACACGAGTCGCACTACTGCATCCTGGATTTTTTCTGGGGTCAGGGTGGCGCTTAATTTAGCCTGGGGGTTTTCCTGTTCTGACAGGTTAATCTCGATCGTGCGAAATGGTCGAACTGGCAGGGGACAGAACTCAAACTCGGCCCTACCCCGTTCCAGGTTCACCAGGACAAAGCCCTTAGTTTCCTTTTCTTCACTGAAGTCTACTCGCTCAATGCTGCCGGGGTAGACGATCGGCGGCTGCTGGCAAAGCACCTGATGCCGGTGGACATGGCCCAGGGCAACATAGTCAAAGCAGGGACGGGCCAGTAAAGCCATCGGCACCGTAAACCCCTTGCCCACGGCCAGAAAGCGTTCTGCGCCATAGAAGGCGGTGTCGGCCATCAGGTGGGCCAGCAACACCGTCGGTATGGCCGAGTCAAGCTGACGAATTTCGCCTTCCAGAGCTACCCGCAGCCGATCGATCAACAACTGGTTGACTTCTCCCATGGCCAAACCCTCCGCATCGGGACGGGTCAGCAGGGTGGAGCGGGTCAGCCAGGGCAGGGTAATTACCTGTACCGGGCCATGGGCGGTTTGAATCCGGTGGGTTTCCAGCCGATCGCCGACTACAAACCCCGGTACCCCCAGGGTGCGATAGATACAGAGGCTGGCCCCTCCCTGGCCCTGGGCATGCTGGTCATGGTTGCCCACCAGCAGCACCGTTGGAATGCCCGCATCGACCAGGCGACGAAACTGACTGGCAAAGGCTTCCTGCACGATCGGAGGTGGAGTGGCATCGGGAAAAGCATCCCCCCCAAACAGCACCAGATCCACAGGTTCGGCAATCGCCCGGTCAATGCAGAGACTCAGGGTTTGAACAAAATCTTCCAGGCGAGTGTTTTGCCCGGTGGCCGGGTTAATCGTGCCATGGGCAAACCCACTTCCCATGTGAATATCGGACAGGTGGAGGATTTTGATCATGGCGGAGTCTGGCCTCCCGCAGGCAAAAATCTAAAAATGAAGGCCACATTTGGTCTTGTCGTTATCTCGCCAGCGCCCGGCCCGCTCATCTTCGCCTTCAGAAATAGGACTGGTCAGGGGTTGGTCGCCAATACTGGGATAGCCCTGATCATGGAGCGGATTATAGATAACGTCATGCTCGAACACGTAGGCCCAGGTTTCCTTGCGAGTCCAGTTAGCCAGGGGGTTAACCTTCAACCGTTTCTGCGGGTCTAACTCAAAGATCGGCATATCAGAACGGCTCCCCGACTGGTCCCGGCGGCGACCGGTGATCCAGGCGATCGTCTTTAGCTCGGTCAGGCCCCGCTGCAGGGGTTCGACCCTGGTGATGTGCTGGAATTGCTCCAGGTCTTTTTCCCAGAGGGCAGAGCCATACTTGGCTGCAAACGCATCCCGGCTTTTGGCCACCTGGGTTCGATAAATTTTGAGATTTAAGCCATAGAGGTCTTTGGCCCGGGCTACCAGTTCCAGGGTTTCCCGAAAGTGATGCAGGGTATCGAGAAACAGCACCGGCACCGGTTTGGTTGGGCCTAAATGTCGATAGAGCAGATCGGTAATCAACATGTCATCGACATTAAAAGCGCTGGCCTGGACTAATCCATTGGGGATGTTGACAACGCACCAGGCCAGAATATCTTTGGGATGAAGGTTTGCAAACTTTTGGTTAAGTTTCCTTAAATCCAGGCTGGCGGGTTTGGTCAAGGGTTCCATGGACTGGGTCATGCTCGCATCAGTGCCTAAGAAGTTCGCACCTTATTACCATACCGAAACTGGGGCACAATTGCGGCACCCATCAGGTATGTTTATTCAGTCTTTGTATTTTTGGAATGCCGATCCTGCATCCAGTCCAGCCCAGGAGCCAGAATGCGTTTGATTTTGTATAGCAAGCCAGGTTGCCATCTCTGTGAGGGCTTGCAGGAGAAATTGCAGCAGGTGCAGTTTCCCCTGGAGCTAGAAATTCGTGACATTACCACCCGGGATGATTGGTTTCAGTCTTATCAGTACGAAATTCCGGTTCTGTTGCTGAGTCAGCAGGGCCAGGAAAAGCCCATTCCCCGACCTTCCCCCAGGGCGACGGTGGCACAGTTGGAGCAGATGTTACAGAAATATGGTCAGATCGATCGCGCAGAATAGGTCTGTGCGGAGAAGCAGATCCAAGGAGGCACTGATATGAACCTGCGAGAGTTACTGGCTAAGGCTGGCATTGGCCCCTTGCCTGACCATGCGGCCCTCGATAGCGAGGTCAAGGGGTTGTCAACCAATTCCCTGGCCTGCCAACCGGGAGATTTATTTATCGGCATGCCGGGAACCCGGGTAGATGGGGGCGATTTTTGGGCCGGGGCGATCGGGTTGGGGGCGATCGCAGCGGTGGTTTCGCCGGCGGCGGCGGCTAAGGCCGTAAACCCGGGGACAGATGCCTGCATTATTGTGGCGCAGGACATGGTAAAAGTCTGTGCTCAACTGGCGGTTACGTTTTACCAGCAACCTACCCAGACGATGCAGATGGTGGGGGTGACGGGCACCAATGGTAAGACGACCACCACCCATCTGATTGAATTTTTTCTGAATCAGGCCGAGCAGCCCACCGCCCTGATGGGAACCCTCTACGCCCGCTGGCCCAACTATCAACAGACGGCGGCCCATACGACTCCCTTTGCCGTTGAGTTGCAGCGCCAACTGGCGGAAGCCCGATCGGCGGGCTGTGAGTATGGGGTGATGGAGGTCAGCTCCCATGCCCTGGCCCAAGGCCGAGTTTTAGGATGCAGCTTTGAGGTCGGGGTGTTTACCAACCTGACCCAGGACCATCTGGATTTTCACCGGGACATGGAAGATTACTTCGCCGCCAAAGCCCTGCTGTTTAGTGCCAACTACCTGAAGGGGCGGGCGATCGTGAATCAGGATGATGCCTACGGCCAAAAATTGATCCAGCAGGCCGATCGTTCCCGGCTCTGGAGCTACAGCACCCACGACTCCAGCGCTGACCTCTGGACGGGAGATTTGACCTACGGCCCCGGAGGGGTGAGTGGAACCCTGCATACTCCCGCCGGGAGTGCGACTTTTACCTCGCCTCTGGTGGGCCAGTTCAACCTCTCTAACCTGCTGGCGGCGGTAGGGGCGGTGCTGCACCTGGGTCTGAGCCTGGAACAGGTGGTGGCGTCCCTGCCCAATTTCCGGGGGGTGCCGGGGCGGATGGAACAGGTGCAGATTGCCCCGGGGCAGGATGTCAGCGTGATTGTAGACTACGCTCACACCCCCGACAGTTTAGAAAATCTGCTGCGGGCGGCTCGCCCCTTTATTGCCGAAAACCTGATCTGTGTGTTTGGCTGCGGGGGCGATCGGGACCGTACCAAGCGGCCCCTGATGGGGAAAATTGCGGCGGATCTGGCCGATCGGGTAATTGTCACATCCGACAACCCCCGAACCGAAGATCCCCAGCGGATTCTGGAGGATATTCTGACGGGGATTCCAGAGGCGGTACAACCCCTGGTCATTGCCGATCGGGCCGCTGCGATTCGGACGGCAATTCTTCAGGCCAGGCCTGGAGATGGGGTCTTGCTGGCCGGTAAAGGCCATGAAGATTACCAGATTCTCGGTACCGAAAAAATTCACTTCGACGATCGGGAACAGGCCGCTGCGGCCCTGCAAGAACGGCAGGCAGGTAAATAAGTTTCACAACTGAGGCTCTGCTCTGGCAGTCCTGGGGGATGATGAAACCACCATTTTCCCCCAGCCTATGGCTTCCTCCGATCGTTCCCTGAGTTTAATTCTGGAATTATCCATTCGTTCCGCCGATCCGCGTCTGCTGGCCGGTCTGGATGCCTGGTTACAGTTGGGTCTGCTGTCCGATGAGATTGTGCGGCAGATTGGGCGGGAGCAACTCAGTTGTCGCCTGCCCCAGGCTCAGGTCGTTGCTCCAGAACCAGCGGATTTTCTTCCCGCCGTTCCTGTCCCGCGGGGGGCTCCCGTTCTGGAGGCTCCGGCATCCCTGGATGGGTCGGCCTCAGCACCCCCACCGCCTTCCCTGGTGGCCCGCCTGGTGCAGTCGTTTATCGCCGAGCTGAGTGTGGTCTGGCTCCTGTTCCTGGGAGTGTTTCTGGTGGTGGTGTCCTCCGGGGTGCTGGCGGTCAGTCAGTGGCAAAATTTTTCCCCGGTGGGTCAGTACGCGATTTTGTTTGGTTACACCCTGGCTTTCTGGGGCACCAGTCTCTGGAGCGGCAAACAATCCAACTTACGTCTGACTGCCCGAATGCTCACCATTGCCACCCTGCTGATCATTCCAGTCAATATCTGGATGATGGATGGCCTGGGCCTGGGGAAAACTGGCGGCGGTCAGGCTATGGCCGCGATCGCCACCCTGGTTTTGACCGCCATTACCGCCCAACTACTGCGGCCTGCGGGGCGCGATCGATCTCACTCCTGGTTGCTACCGGCCACGGCGATTGGCTTGAGCGGGTTGCACTGGGGCTGGCGTTTTGCTGGCATACCTTTGCTGGCTACCTACCTGGGAACGATCGGGGCTTCTCTGGTGTTGCTCTACCAGGATCGACGCGATCGCTCCCTGGAAACCCTGGAGGAGCCTGAGAACCGCGAACTTTCCGTGGGCTGGATTGCCATTGCTGTTGGGGTTTTGCTGTTGCTGGCCCGGGCCTTGTTCGCCGCCCAGGTGCCAGTTCACCAGTTAGGTCTGGCGGCTGGTATTTCCGGTGCTCTGCTGGTCTGGTTGGCCAGGCAAGATCGATCCCGCATCCTGGTGGTGCGGACAGGAGTAGGGTTACTCCTGGCGGGGTGGCTGGTGACGGTAGGGGTCAACCCTCCCTGGCAGGCGATCGGGGTGAGTGGGTTAGGGTTGGTTTTACTGGCCGATTACCTGCGACGCACGCAGCAGCGCAGTTATCTTTCTGTTGGTTTTTTAGTCGGTTTGCAGGCCAACTGGCTGCTCTGGCGGCTGGTTCCCCCGGGCTGGCAACAGCAATTACTGGCAGGTTCTACCCAACTGACCGGCCCTGAGGGTATGCCCCTGGCCCTGATGGGCTTAGGGTTGTTTCCCTACCTGCTCCTGACCGTCGGGTTGAGTCTCTGGTTACGCCAGCGGCAACGCCTGGAGTTAGTCCAGTTGGCTGACTTCTGGGCCTTGCTACTGGGAACCGGATTGGTGGTTGTGAGTTCGGTCAATCCCCTGGTGCGATCGCTGAATCTGATTTGCTCTGCTCTGACCCTGGGTTGGCTGAGTTGGCAACTCAGGCCCGCCTCCCGGCCTCTGGTCTACCTGACCCATGCCACCGGGCTGGCCGCCCTGGCCGCCACCATTTACCAGCTTCGTCCCGGGTTAGAACCCCATCTCTGGGCCAGCTTACTGCTTTTAGGAATGCTTCTGGAATGGGGCTATAGCGCGGTTTTTGCCCCATTCCGCTCTGAGACTGATCCTGCTTACTGGCAGCAGTCGGCCTGGTATGCGGGCCTGTTTCTGGCCGGGGTGAGCTACCTGCTATTGGGCGGGACGAACCTGCTACCCCTTCCTCTGGATGACTGGAAGCTTCTCTGGCTGGCAACTCCGATCGCCCTGACCCTGCTCGGCTACCATCGCCGGTTTGCCCATCCCCTGGTGGCCAGCCGCCTGAGTGTAGTAGCCCTGTTCGCCAGTCAAATTCTCCTGACTGATAACGCCAGCCAGCGGTTAATCGGTTTGGGTACGGCCCTGGTTTTAATGGTTTGCAATACCGCCAAAATTCAAACTCTGGCAACGGCGGTGATTACCCTTGGGTTTGGGTTAGGCTTCGGTGGAGTGGCGGCCTACGAGGGGTTAACCTGGCTGGGGCTCTGGACGGTGGGCATTGCCCTGAACCTGCTGACCGGGATGATTTTACTTCTCTGGCTGGGCCGCGATCGTCTGGTACCCCAGTCTGATTCCCTGCCCCGGCTTTACCGGCGAGCCCTTGACGGCTGGGCGATTGTCCTGACAACCGTGGCGCTGCTGGCCCTCACCGTCACCCTCTTCCTGGTCTATGCTGGTTGGACTTCCTCCCACGGTCACTATGGTCTGGCCTGCGGCCTGGTATTTCTGGCAACGGTCTATCGATCGCGACTCCAACCTACCAACTGGGGCCTGGGCGGGATTGCTTTCAGTCTGGAACTGCTGGTGGCCAGTCTGCTGTCCTTCACTGCTCCGACCCTGGAGGCCCTCGGCACCGCCAATCTGGCTCTCGGGCTGGGTACCCAACTGCTAGGAGACTGGTGGCTAACTTCCCGGCGAGCCAGTTCCACCGCAGCTCTGGCTCGGGCAGGGTCAGAACCCGGAGATTTGACCCGCAGTTTGACCGCGATTCCCCTGGGTTACGCCTTTTTAGGTCTGCTATTGCAGCATGTTAGCTTCACGGCCTACACCGGTCTGTTTACCCTGACCCTGGCTCTGGTGCTGCTGGGGGTGGGACGACGAAAACCGATTAAATTCCTGGTTTATCTGGGAATGGCTTTTGTTTCTATCGCCGCCTACGAACTACTGATTTATCAACTGGCCCAGGCCAAAGGGGGCAACGCCGGGGATGGAGTTGTACTATTAGCCGCCTTAGCGGCGCTACTTGGAGTGGGGCAGCGTTTACTGCAACGCTGGCTGCTGCCCTACCTGCGCCTGACCGCCTCTGAACTGCTGGGGTTTGCCCATCTGCACTGGGGCCTGGGAAGTGCCCTGTTACCCCTGGCGATCGCGCTTTCCCTCAGTTCTACCGGCCAGTGGCTCTGGCTTCTGGTGCTGGCAATTCTCACCCTCTATGCCCTCACCCTGGGCAATCGTTACCTGCTTACCTCCCCCGACCTGCCCTCGGGTGCCCGTCTCACCTGGACTTACCTGGGCATTCTGGAATTATTGGTGGCCGTGGCCCAACTGCTACGGCAGTTTTGGCCCGATACCTTGCTACTTCCCTGGGCGGCGGCGATCTCGGCGGTGATTGCCAGCATTTTTTACCGCTTGCCCTGGCAGCAGTGGGGCTGGCCGCGTCGTCCCTGGAGCAGTACCGCAACCATCTTACCGATCGCCACGGTGCTACTAACCGCAAACCCGATTTCCTGGCAAAGTCTGTTGCTGGTGGCGGCTTTCTATGCCTGGTTTGCCAGAGCCGAACAGCAAATTCGTCTCAGTTACCTGGCTGTGGGGCTGATTGATTGGGCCATTCTTCGCCTGCTGCACCATCACGCGATCGCCCAACCCCTCTGGTATGCCTTGCTTTTAGGCGGTTCTCTGCTCTTCGTGGCCCAGGTGGATCCGGCTCTGCAGGCCTCAACCGAGCGCGACCGGCGGCACCTGCTGCGGAGTCTGGCAACCGCCAGCATCAGTTTGATGGCAATTTATCAGGCAGAGATTGGCCTGCCTGGGGTTGCTCCGATATTGGTCAGTCTACTGGCCGTAGGGCTGCATCTGGCTCTCGCCCTGGCCGGACTGATCCTGCGAGTGCGGGCATTTTTGTTTGTCGGCACGATCGCCTTTGTACTGCAAGTACTCAGACAGCTATGGCGATTTATCAGCGACTACTCGTTGCTGCTGTGGGCCTTAGGAATTGCCCTGGGATTGCTACTAATCTGGGTAGCGGCGACCTTTGAAGCCCGCCGCTCCCAGGTTAGTGTGTTGTTACAACATTGGGTCTCTGAATTAGATACCTGGGAATAACCAGGCGTAATAATCAAATGGTCGTAACGTTCTAATTTGGATCAAACCTTTATCAAAACCGAACCAGTTTAAGTTGGAGTTAGATTTAAACTTTTTGTTCTAACATTCAGTTTGAATTAAGCATACTGAACCAGACATACTTAACCATATAAATGCCGTAATCAAGGAGTTGCAACTACTACGGGTTCTACGGTTTCAACCTCCTTCCCTTCATTAATCTCCTCCTGTTTTTGTTGTTGGGTCGGGTCAAAAGAGTCTAAAACTTCATCATGAATCCGCAAACGTTCGCAGGGGATCGTATCGGACAAAATGGCGCTTGCCATCATTCCGGTGTGAATCTCTAATTGAGCTTCGGGCAAAGCTTCAAATACTAAACGCTGACCTGGAAATACAACTCGTTCAAAGTACCAGTTAGAAACATTAGTAATTCGAGCAATTTGAATCTGGCTTGTAGCGTTAACGTAGCAGCAGAGAATCTGGTCAGAGCTACCCGAAGGCAGCGGGTCAAAAATTTGAGCCATAGGAGGAGCCTGCATCGAAAACTACAAGGGTTATACACAAGCTAACACTCCTTGATCCCCCAGGCTGTAAATCCGATTACCAACTCACTGGCCAGGGCGAAATCTCTATCGGAAGAACCAGATTAAGTGTTTGTAAGACTACATTTCTTAGTCATAATCCGGTCTTGCCATGGCCTTAACCCTGAAAAAAAGGAGAATTGGAGTCACTGCCATGATTCTTACTTTTTGTGAAGCGAGGTGAAGGAGTATGGCGATCGCCCCAGGTTTGTGACGTTGACAGGGCCGTTTAGGATCAGCAGGTTACTTCCCCAGCAGTTCCGTCGATTGGGGCAGCCATTCCAGTTGAAATACCTCTGCAAAGCTCTGGGCTACCTGGGGTTGCACCTGCTCTAGAGAAATGTCTGGAATAAACTGGGCCAGACTGCCCACGGGCTTATCTACAATGCCGCAGGGCACAATTCGCTCGAAGCCGCTCAGGTCAGGACAAACATTCAGGGCAAAGCCATGCATGGTAATCCAGCGGCTGACCTTGATCCCAATCGCCGCTACTTTTCGGCCCTCCACCCAGACTCCCGTTAACCCGGCTACCCGTTCCCCCACCAGGCCATAACCCGCCAGCACTCGAATTAGAACCTCCTCTAACTGGCGCAGATACCAGTGCAGGTCTTTTTGATAATGGGTCAGGTTGAGAATGGGGTAGCCCACCAGTTGGCCGGGGCAGTGGTAGGTGACTTCTCCCCCCCGTTCTACCCGGCAGACCTGCCACTCGGTCTGGGCAGGATCAAACTTTAAAAAGTCTGGGTTTGCCCCCTGGCCCAGGGTATAGACCGGTGGATGTTCCAGTAACATCAGGGCTGCCGTTAGTTCTGGGTTAGCTTTGCGATCGGCCACCAGGGCTTTTTGCCAGTCCCAGGCCAGGGGGTAAGGAACTAAGCCCGGTTGGAACAGGAGGGCCGGACGGCGAGGAAAACAAGCAGGAGACAAGGGCGCAATCCATCAAAATAAAGGGTTCAGTCAGGTCCGATAGACCCTTTCCGTAATTTTCCCGCAGTTAGGGAACTTGTCTAAAGTTATTAAAAAATCAAGAGGGATCAGACGAAAATTTGCTGCAAAACGAACGGTTTGAAATCAAGAATTGTCAACGGATGCAAAACATTTTGAAGGGGTCTGTTGTACAGAATACAAAGTGTTAGGGTGTTGTTAACACCCAATTTTTTAGGGGAGGAAGCTCCATGAAGCTTGTTATTCAAGGCAAAAACATTGAGATCACCGATTCTCTGCGTGAGTATGTGACTCAAAAAATCGAGAAAGCCGTGAGCCACTTCCAGAACTTGATTACTGAAGTTGATGTGCATCTGTCTGTAGCCCGTAATCCCCGGATCAATTCTAAACAAATTGCTGAGGTTACTATTTACGTCAATGGTTCAGTAGTCCGGGCGGAAGAAGGTAGTGAAAACCTTTATGCCACGATCGATTTAGTTGCCGATAAGATCTCTCGTCAATTGCGGAAATACAAAGAGAAGCGTCACGACAAAACCCACACTCCAGTAAAAACCGCAACTGCTCTGAGTGATCAACCTGTGACCTCTGACTTAATGAGCGATCGAGCCCCCGAACTTCCCAGTCAGGTTGTGCGTACAAAGTACTTTGCCATGCCACCCATGACCCTTCAGGAGGCACTGGAGCAACTGGAACTGGTCGATCACGACTTTTATATGTTCCTGAATTCTGAAACAGACGAAATCAACGTCATCTATGAGCGCAATCATGGTGGTTATGGGGTGATTCAGCCTCGTAAAGGCAATGGCCATACCAACGGTAAAAGCAATAAAGCGGCTCAAAATGGCCATGCCGCTGCCGACAAACCCTCCTTCAGCCAGGTATGACCTGATTCGGTGGATGCCTCCCGGGGGGCTCTACCCTGTCTGGTCTAAGGTCTGGTCTAAATAGTTCGCACCCTCATTCTCCGCACTCTTCCCCAGGGTGTTTGGGAATGGGGGTTTTTCATTCTCTCTTTTCTTCAGATCCCGGAACTCTCAGGCCAGCCAGGGAATCTAATCTAGTGACTATCATCAGGGGTATTGCGTTTCCACTACCCAAATGCTTGCTAAAGATGCCTGGAGAAGCTCCTATGTTGACTCAATTCAAGACACCCCTGGGTAAAAGGTTTCTGCGACGGATCCTGCCGGGGTTTCTCTGTGGGTTATGTCTGGTTCTGACTCTGCGGTCGCCGGCGACGGCCCAGAGTGCAGCGGTGAACCGGGCCGAAATTACCCAGATCTTAGATAGTCCCAAAGTTTTTATTCAAAATCGTCAGGCGAAAGTGAATGACCGGGCCAGTAAAGGGCAGCGGGTACGAACCGCCAATGCCAGGGCTCAACTTTTATTCAATACCGGAGCGATCGGGCGGCTCTCTCCCAATTCCGTACTGACCGTGGGGCAGCAATGTGCCCGTCTTCAGAAAGGTTCCCTCCTGGTGAATGGAGCCATGAATGGTTGTGCCTCTTCGGTGATTGCCGGAGTGCGTGGTACCACCTACCTGCTGGAAGTGAATGATGCCGGAGAGGCGGCTATCAACGTTTTAGAAGGGGAAGTTGCGGTCACCAAACTGGCAGAGCCGCTCCCGGTCGAAGATGCTACCGCTGATTTTCCGGTGCAGACCAAACAATTCCCTGGCAATTTTCGTCTGCCCGACCCGACTCTGCGCCGTCCGACGCCTCCTCTGGAGGTAGAAACCCCCGCTTCTAACGGTTCTTCTCCCCTGGATCTGCAAACCTCTCAAGACAGGGGTGAAACCGTAGTACTGCAGGCCGGGGAGAAGGTTAGCGTGGGTTCTGACGGTTCTGTCGGGTTGATTCAAAAGCTCTCCCAGGAAGAGTTTACCCGGTTACTGCGGGGCAACCTGTTCAATGGATTTAGCAGTCAGCTACCGGGCATTAGCAAAATTCAACAGAGTTTCCAGCGCCTCTATCCCAACGTGCCCTTCCCCCTTTCCCTGCCCGGAATTCCCGGAATTCCCACTCCATCGATTCCCATCCGGTTGCCGTTCTAAGGCCGAATTGCTTGCCAGGGGTGTTTCCCTGCAGCATTGCACCGGATAGCAGGAACCAGAATATGGAGCAAGTGGAGCATGGGACACGCAACCCGATCGCCATGGCGACAAAACCTGTTTACGTTAACTTCTTTGGGTACTCTCCTGGTGGGAGTCTGGGCGGTAGGCGCGGCAGTCGCTACGGCCACTAACCTGAATCTGGTGCGGGCTCTGGAACTGCAAACCCAGTCCCTATTTTTTCAGCTACGGGGGCCGAGGGTACCACCGGACAAAATTGTCATCCTGGCCATGGATGAAGATTCCCTCACTCAGGGGGTCAATTTTAAGGAGTTGCAGGAACTGGCTCCGATCCGCACCTGGCCCTGGCGGCGATCGGCCTACGCCCGGGTGGTCGATCGCCTGATGGCCGCAGGGGCCAGGGTAGTATCCCTGGATATCGTCTTTGATGCCCCCAGCGATCATCCTGCCGATGATCAGGCATTGCAACGCACTCTACAACGCCATGCCGGACGCATTACCCTGGCGGCCAGTCAGGCAGACTCTCTGAGTGGTGGGGGTGGTTTAGAACAGCTGATTTTTCCTGACCCCCTGTTTCAGACCCAACCGGGGTCGATCGGGTTTATTAACTACCTGTTAGAACCCGATGGGCAGCAACGGCGATTTGGTTGGGTTTACCTGCAAGAAAAGGTCAGTGCTGACCTGCGCCAGTCCCAGCCAGACATTACCTCCTTCACCGAAGCCACCCTCAAAGCAGCGGGTTTTTCCCTTGCCCCACGATCGCGGGGAGACTATATCTACTTCTACGGTGGGCAAAATACCTTTCCCACCCATTCCTTCTGGCGAGTGTTGGACACCAATAGTTGGAATACCCTGCAACGGCAGCAAAACTTTAAAGACAAAATCGTGCTGATCGGGCCGACGGCTGCTTCTTTTCAGGACTATCATTTCACGCCCTTTGGCCGGATTCCGGGGGTAGAAATTCACGCCAATGCCCTGGCCACCCTGCTGGACGATCGGGCGATGGCCCAGGTGATTCCCAATCCTTTCTGGCAGGGGGCTCTGGTTTGGCTGGGGGTTCTGGGCAGTGGGCTGCTGGCCCGTATTGTGGCGAGACGGACGATTCACCGCTCCTTTGTCTGTCTGGGACTTGCGGTAGTCTGGGCCGGAACCGGCTATCTGGTCTTTACTCTGGGCGGTTTGATTTTGCCCGTGGCCGTCCCCGTGTTGGCGATCGCCCTGGCTAGTCTGTCCTTTTTGGGAACGGGGGCAGCCTCGGATCTGCTGGAGCAACTCCGCCTGCGCCGCACCCTGGAACGCTACGTGGCTGCCCCGATCGTGGAAGAAATTTTGGGCCAACCGGAAGGCTACCAGACACTGTTGCAGGGTCGTAAATTGCAGGTGGCAGTGCTGTTCTGCGATATTCGTGGCTTTACTACCCTCTCCTACAAGCTGCCCCCAGAAGCTCTGGTGGCCCAGCTCAACACCTACCTGGCAGCGATGGTGGCGGCAATTTTAGACCAGCGGGGGACGATCGACAAATTTATTGGGGATGCGGTGATGGCAGAGTTTGGCTCTCCCGTCTCCCAGGGAGAAAAGGCCGATGCCATGAATGCTATTCGGGCCGCCCTGAGAATGCGACAGGCCCTGGCCGTATTGCGCCAGCAGTGGCAGCAGGAAGGTAAACTACCGTTTTACCAGGGGATTGGCATCAGTTACGGCGAAGTAATTGCCGGTAACATTGGTTCCCCGCAACGGTTGGAATATACCGTGATTGGGGATGCGGCCAACGTGGCCAGTCGGGTAGAAGGGCTGACCAAACAGTTTCAGACGGATATTTTGATCACCGGAACACTCTACGAATTGGTGCAGGCAGAGGTTGATGCCGTGTTTGTCGGAGAGCATCAACTGCGGGGACGGGCCCAGGCAACGGCTCTCTACAGTCTGGTGGGGCTGAAGGGAGAAGACCATAGCCTGTATCGCCAGATTCGGGCCGAGTTGCACCGCTACCTGAAGCCCCAGGATGCTTAAGAAGCAAAAATGAAGCTGCGGGCTTGATCAAATTCACAACGCTCAAGGAGCAAAAATTAAGTTTTGGGGTTTATGCAAGTTCCACTTCTACGCCGGATAAACCCTGCCCTTCCAGGCTCCCCCCTGCCCTCGCCAGTGTCTCAGGGCTGAGTCGATCGTCATCAGGGTGTAGAGCAGCCCAATCACGGGTAAACAGAGGGCATAGATGGGCGAACAGCGGTAGAAACGAACCGTGGGCCAGTAGGCGATCGTCATCAGTAACCAGCCCAGCCCTCCCACCAGGGCGACGCCCCAGAGGCCGCTCAGTAACCCGGCTCCCAGGGCGATCGGGGATACCAGGTAGACCAGCACCATGCCGACGATCGTCCCGAGTAACAGCAGGGGAGAATAGTTCAACTGGGTGAAGGCGGTGCGGGCCACCATATCCCAGATGGTTTTGAGGCTGTCGTAGGGACGCAAACTGCGGGTTCGATCGCTCAAACCCAGCCAGATGCGGCCATATTCCCCGGAGGGGCCAGCCTGGCTTTGGGGTTCTACCCCCAGTTTGACAATCTGGGCCAGGCCACAATCGTCAATCAGGGTCTGCCGGATCGGTTCCATGCCGCCGATGCGTTCTAAAGTGGTCCGTCGGATTAAAATACAGCCCCCGGCGGCGGCGGCCATTTTGCGACGGGGGTTGTTGACCCAGGGGAAGGGATAGAGCTGCTGAAAGAAAAAGACAAAGGCCGGAATCAATAAGGTTTCCCAGAAACTATCGCAGCGCAGACGCACCATCACCGATGCCATTTCCAGGTTGTGGTCTAGCACCCGGGCCACCAGACGACGCAGGTTGGCCGGGTCATGGTAAATATCGGCATCGGTCAGCAAAACATAGTCTGGGGCGTAGCTCTCGGCTTTGCGAATGCCCTGTTCCATGGCCCAGAGTTTGCCTGACCAGCCAGCGGGCAGGGGCTCGGCGGAGAGTACGGTCAGACGATCGGCATTACCCGATTGAGCAGCCAGTTGCTGGGCGATCGCCCCGGTGCCATCGCTACTCTGGTCATCTACCAGCACAATCCGCAACTCGCCGGGATAATCCTGTTGCAACAGCGAGGGCAAACTCAGGGGCAACATATCTGCTTCGTTGCGGGCCGGAATCACTGCACAGATCGCAGGAAACCGCTCAGGACTGGGGCTAGAAACAGGATCTTCCGTTTCTAACCGCTGGTCACAGCGCCAGAACTGCCCCCAACCCGCCAATAGTCCGGCCCAGATGAGCAGAGACAGAAGTCCGATCGCCAGTCCAAATTCACCCATGTATCCGTTGCCAAGATTCTTCAATAAAAGGCAAAATACAACATCTGCTGATTGTAACGATAGATTTACCTGAAAATTCCGGGTGATTTAGATCGGGCAGATAGACAACTGCAACGGTGGGAGGCGGAACGGAAACTATGCAAACGCACGATCGAGCTACGATGGCTGACAGCGGAGCCCATCTGGAGAAACTGGCGGCGGCGATCGACCGCAGTCAGAACTACCTGCTCTCCCTGCAACAGCCCCAGGGCTACTGGTGGGCCGAACTGGAATCGAATGTGACGATTACGGCGGAAGTGCTGCTGCTCCACAAAATTTGGGGTACCGATACCATCCGCCCGCTGCACAAAATTGAACAATACCTGCGCTCGCAGCAACGGCCCCATGGTGGGTGGGAACTGTTTTACGGCGATGGGGGTGAACTCAGTACCAGCATCGAAGCCTACATGGGGCTGCGGTTACTGGGGGTGCCGGCCAGCGACCCGGCGTTGCAAAAGGCCCGGGAGTTTATTTTGTCCCGGGGCGGGATCAGCAAGAGCCGGATTTTTACGAAATTCCACCTGGCCCTGATTGGCTGTTACGACTGGCGGGGCATTCCTTCCATTCCCCCGGCCCTGATGCTGTTGCCCGACAACTTTCCGGTAACCATCTACGAAATGTCGAGTTGGGCCCGGGGCAGTACGGTGCCCCTGCTGATCGTCTTCGATCGCCAGCCGGTTTACCCCATGACTCCTGCCTTCAACCTGGATGAACTCTATGTCGAGGGCCGTGATCGGGTGAAATTTGAGCTGCCCAGGGCCGGAGACTGGACAGACTTATTCGTCTATTTAGACGATGCTTTCAAACTGGCCCAGAACCTCAACCTCATGCCCTTCCGGGAAGAAGGGCTGGCCGCCGCCGAAAAGTGGGTACTGGAGCGCCAGGAAGCCACCGGAGACTGGGGTGGAATTATTCCGGCCATGCTCAACTCCCTGCTGGCTCTGCGGGTCCTGGGTTACTCCCCCTCTGACCCGATCGTCGAGCGGGGGCTCAGGGCCGTAGATAATTTTTCGATGCAGACCGAAGACCAGTACTGGGTGCAGCCCTGCGTCTCGCCGGTATGGGATACGGCTCTGGTGATGCGGGCCTTAGTTGACTCTGGCCTCAACCCCGATCATCCGGCTTTGCAACGGGGGGGCGACTGGCTACTGGAAAAACAAATTCTGGACTACGGGGATTGGGCTGTCAAAAACCGCCAGGGTAAGCCCGGGGCCTGGGCCTTTGAGTTTGATAACCGCTTTTACCCAGATGTGGATGACTCTGCCGTGGTAGTGATGGCCCTGCAGGCGGTCAAATTGCAAAATGAACCCCTGAAACAGCAGGCGATCGTCCGGGCAGTTGAATGGATTGGCACGATGCAATGCCGACCGGGAGGCTGGGCCGCCTTTGACCTGAACAATGACCAGGATTGGCTGAATGCCATTCCCTACGGTGACCTGAAGGCCATGATTGACCCCAACACGGCGGATGTCACGGCCCGGGTGCTGGAAATGCTGGGGAAACTGCGCCATAGCTCCCAGAGTGCAGTCGCGGATCTCTCGCCAGCGGCCATCGATCGGGCCCTGGCTTACCTGCGCTCAGAGCAGGAGCCGGAGGGTTGCTGGTTTGGGCGCTGGGGAGTGAATTACATCTACGGCACCAGTGGTGTGCTGGCGGCGCTAGCCCTGATTGCTCCCCAGACCCACCGGCGGGAAATTGAACGGGGGGCTGCCTGGCTGGCCGGTTGTCAAAACCAGGATGGTGGTTGGGGAGAAACCTGTTTCAGTTACAACGACCCGAAACTGAAGGGCCAGGGAGACAGTACGGCTTCCCAGACTGCCTGGGCCCTGATTGGCCTGATAGCCGCCCAGGAGGCTACGGGAGTTGACTACGGAGCTGTTCTCGATCGTGGGGCTGAATACTTAATCCGAACCCAGCGACCGGATGGCACCTGGAATGAAGACTATTTCACCGGTACCGGGTTCCCCTGTCACTTCTACCTGAAGTACCACCTGTATCAGCAACACTTTTCCCTCACAGCCCTGGGTCGCTACCAGGCCCTCAAACAGCGCTAGGTAGGTGCTCCTCTATCCTCTCTAAAAAGGGGGATGGCAGGACTGCAAGTTCACCAAACTACTTGCCAATTCCAGAGCTACCGGTTCAGCAAGGATTCGGCCTCGGCGGCGATCGTCGAGGCTCCCCGCTGCGCTTCTGGTTGGCGGGTGTACCAGTAGGCCCAGGCAATCAGAACGGCCTGAAAGGGTAAGCGCACCCAGTAGAGCACTGGATGGTGGGGAATCCCATCGATCGGAATGCTATGAATCGCCTGGTTAATATTGGCTGGAAATACCGCAATAAACAGGGCTATCAACCCCCAGGCCGCTGCCACACTGACAAAGGGAATGAGCAGCCCAATCCCTCCCAAGATTTCAAACACGCCACTGATATAAACCAGGCTGAGCGGGTTGGGTAACTGGGGCGGCACAATTCGCGCGTACTGTTCCGGTCGGAGAAAGTGAGTAATTCCCACAATGATGATGGCCATCGCCAGAACTCCTCGAAGAATCTCCTTACGGCGGTACTGGGATGGAATGGGCGGTTCGGCATTCATGGCAAAAGCAACGTCACAAGGCACAGCAATAGAGAGAGCGTAACCCGGGCTCCGGCGCTCTCCCTCTATCTAAGGCCGAGGTCTGCAATCCTCGATTTCTCCCGGCCACGAATGTCTATGATGTAGAGTGCAGCAACTACGTCGGTACCCCCGTTGAGTAATCCATCTCCCGATCTGTCCGGTCACCTCTCAGCAACGATCGCCAAATTACGTCAACTCAGTCAGCTCAGTGTTCAAAACAACTGGCACTACTACGACGCAGATCTGGCGGTTGACCAGGCTACCAACCCTGCAACCTGGAACAATTGGCCGATCGCTCCCCTCAACGCCAGAGAGCATATCGCCTGGGAAAAAGGCCGACGGGTGCGCTGGTTGGGTCAGCGTCTCACCATTCCGGCCCAGCTCAACGGCTACCCCCTGGCAGGAATGGCCCTGCGCTTGGCCCTGGGCTGGTGGGCAGAGGCCGCAGATATTTATGTGGATGGTCAGCTGGTGCAGGTGGGAGACCTGTTCGACTGCACCACCCGCCTGCTGCTGAGAACCGCCGCCACCCCGGGAGACACTATTGCGATCGCCCTGCGCCTGGTCAGCCCCGGTCATGATGACGCGGCCCTGGTCAAGTCCCTCTGTCTCTACGAACATCGGGCGGGCTGTCCCGAACCGGCTTTTGTGGCCGACGAACTGAATGTTCTGCAACTCTATGCAGACTTCGCCCCTGAAACCCAGGAAATGCTAGAGGCGGCGATCGCTCTGCTCGACTGGTCCTCCCTGAGCCAGGACTGTTCTCCTGCGCCCCATCCCTTCCGGGCCAGTTTGCAAACCCTGCGCCAGCAACTCCTGCCCCTCTCAGAATCGATCAAACAGCGACGAATTCGGCTGTTGGGCCATGCCCATTTAGATATGGCCTGGCTCTGGGCCGTAGAAGAAACCTGGCAAGCGGCGGAACGCACCTTTGAATCGGTTCTATCCCTGCAAACTGACTTTCCCGAACTGATCTTTTGCCACTCTACCCCCGCCCTCTACGCCTGGATGGAGCAGCACCGCCCAGACCTGTTCCGCCGCATCCAGCAGCAGGTCACGGCAGGCAGCTGGGAGCCAATCGGGGGGCTCTGGGTAGAGCCGGAACTGAACTTAATCAGTGGCGAGGCGATTGCCCGTCAGATCCTTTACGGTCAGCGGTATTACCAGGAGAAATTGGGTCGCCCCAGCCCGATCGCCTGGTTGCCCGATACCTTTGGCTTCAACTGGCAACTGCCCCAGTTGTTCAAACAGGGCGGCATTGATTACTTTGTCACCCAGAAATTGCGCTGGAATGATACGACTCAATTTCCCTACGAGCTGTTTCAGTGGCAGGCCCCCGACGGCACCCAGATTCTCAGTCTGATGTCGGCCCCGATCGGAGAAGGCATTGATCCGGTGAAAATGGCTACCTTTGCCTGCAACTGGGAAAAACAGACCGGCATGACCAGCGCCCTCTGGCTGCCCGGAGTGGGGGACCATGGCGGTGGCCCGACCCGCGATATGTTAGAACTGGCCCGCCGCTGGCAGCAGTCTCCCTTCTTTCCGCAGCTCGAATTTATGACGGCAGAAAGCTACCTGCAAGAATTAGAAACGGCCATCGCCAGCCCCAGGTCTTCTTCTGCCCTGCCCGTCTGGAACTCTGATCTCTATCTAGAATTCCATCGCGGTTGCTACACCACCCACGCCGGACAGAAACGGGCCAACCGCCGTTCCCAGGAATTACTCTACCAGGCCGAACTCTGGGCTGCTCTGGCGACGATGACCACGGGCGCAGGCTACCCCGGTTCCGAGCTGGAAACCGCCTGGAAGCTGGTTCTGTTTAATCAGTTCCACGATATTTTGCCCGGTTCCGCCATTCCCCAGGTGTTTGTCGATGCCAACCAGGCCTGGGAGCAGGTCGAAGCGATCGGCTGGGATAAGCTGAATCTGGCCCAGCAGGCGATCGCCCAGCAAATTACTCCCCCGGTAGCCCCCCATCCGGAGGCACAACTGCTGGTCGTGTTCAATTCCCTCAACTGGCGGCGATCGCAGGTGGTCACCGTTTCCCGGTTTGAGCCGGAAGGGGAAGCTGCGGAGCAAGACTGGCAAATTCTCGACCTGGCCGGCCAGCCCCTGCCCAGCCAGCAAAATCTCAGCCAGCTGGCCCTGGGAGTCCGATTGATTTCCTTTGTCGCTTCAGATGTTCCCGGTATCGGCTACCGCTGTTTCTGGCTCTGCCCCGCTCCCGGACAGGCTGGCTCTGAACCACCGGCCCCCGCCCTGGCAGACTTCCTGTTAGAAAATGAATTCCTCCGGGTCAGGGTAGACCGGCAGACCGGAGAACTGCTCAGTGTGTACGACAAGCTCCAGGACTGGGAGGTTTTGAGTGGCCCCAGTAACCAGCTTCAGGTTTTTAAAGATGAGGGACAGTACTGGGATGCCTGGAACATTGATCCGGCCTATGCCCGGCACCCCGGCCCTCCGGCTAAACTGCTGGCGATCGACTGGCTGGAACAGGGCCCCCTGCGCTCAACGGTGCGGGTGACCCACCAGATTAATCGGTCTACCTTTGAGCAGGAATATAGCCTGGAAACCGGTTCTGCTTTGCTTAAAATCAAGACGCAGGCCAACTGGCTGGAGCGCCATTTACTCCTCAAAGCCGCCTTCCATTTCAACCTCAAAGCCGATAGAGTCAGCTATGAAATTCCCTGTGGAGTGATGCAGCATCCTACCCAGCCCCAGACTGCCGCCGAAAAAGCCCGCTGGGAAATTCCGGCCCTGCAGTGGGCTGACCTGAGTGATGAATGGCGTGGGGTCAGTCTATTGAATGACTGCAAACATGGCTACAGCTATCAACCCGACCAGTTACATTTAACCCTGCTGCGGGGGGCAGAATGGCCTGATCCCGAAGCCGACTTGGGTCAGCATCGCTTTACCTATGGGCTGTTTCCCCATCAGGGTAACTGGCAGGAAGCGCAAACAGTACGCCAGGGCTATGACCTGAATCAGCCGTTACGAGTTGTCCAAAGATCGAGTGAATCAGAGGGAAAAACAAGCCTGCCCCCTGATCTGCAATTCTTTGATTTAGCAGCGCCCAGCCTGATTTTGATGGCCTTCAAACCAGGGGAGGAAGACTCTCAGACCTGGACTCTGCGGTGTTACGAATCCCAGGGGGAAACAACGAAGCTCAACTTCTCAAGTTCGTTGAACCTGAAATTAGAGGAGCGGGCAGACTTACTGGAGCGATCGACGCTGAAAGTTTCCGAGCAAATCGTTACAATTCGTCCCTGGGAAATCGCTACTTTTAAGGTTGGAATGAACCCAGCCTAATCTTCGTGGTCTTCAAAGGGATCATCCAGTTCCTTCGCCGGTGGGCCAAAAGCAGTGTAGACAGCGTATCCAGTCAGGCCGACGAGGGCAACACAGATGGAAATGTTAAGAGCTATTGCGGGTTCCATGGGAGGCGAAAATTATGAGTACCTTACCTGATAATATGTTACAAAGCATAACAACATCTGTCGAGATAATCATAGGTGACTCATGGCACAGCGGACTCGGTTGGGAGATATTCTTAGACCTTTGAACTCTGAATACGGTAAGGTCGTTCCCGGTTGGGGCACCACCCCTGTAATGGCAGTTTTCATGGGGCTGTTCTTCGTATTTCTGCTAATTATTCTGCAAATCTATAACTCTTCTCTGGTTCTCGACTTCGGTGCCCCCAGCTGGACCAATCCTGGTATTTAGGTTGATTCCAGTCGGGTAGCCTTAATCACAATGCCCCCGGTTTGGCTGGGGGTTTTTGTTTGGCTCTATACTGAGTCAAGCAGATTCAGAAAGCTAGAAAGTTCTCTGTTCGCAGCTCGTTCGCAGGAGGCAAAAACATGAACGTTTTTGGAATTGGATTGCCGGAAATGGCAGTGATTCTAGTTCTGGCATTGCTAATTTTTGGGCCTAAAAAGTTGCCCGAAATTGGCCGTAGCCTCGGCAAAGCGATTCGCGGATTTCAGGAAGCCTCAAAAGAGTTTGAGACTGAATTTAAGCGAGAAGCCGAACAGTTAGAGCAGGTTGTTAAACAACCCATGGAAGCCACCTTAGAAAAGCCCGCCCAACCGGCCCTGACCGCTGCTGAGACGGAAGTGGCTGAGACAACGGTGACGGCTGAAGAGGCTAATTCTAAGGCGGAAGCTGTGCCTACTTCCAACGAAGCTGGCAGCTGAGAAACACAACTTGGTTAAAACCAAATTTTTTGATTTTTGCAAGGATGGCTCTGCCACCCTTGCAAACGTTAAGTTCCGGGTTTTATTAAATTCACGATGCTAACTGATTTGCAGTAATGAGTCAGGCGACAACTTCTGAGATCGTCATTCCCCAGTTGATTGTGGGGTTGGGCAATCCCGGTGCCAAGTACGATCGCACCCGGCATAACATTGGGTTTGATGCGGTTGATGCCCTGGCCCGCAGTTGGCAAATCCCCTTAGTCGAGAATCGCAAGTTTCAGGGCTTATTTGGAGAAGGGTTGGCCGTCGGGTCGCAAAAGATCCGCTTGCTCAAACCCCTCACCTACATGAACAATTCTGGGCAGGCAATTCGGGCGGTTCTGGACTGGTACAAGTTGCCTCCCGCTTCTGTGCTGGTGATCTATGACGAGATGGATCTACCGGTGGGTAAACTGCGCCTGCGCTTGTCTGGTTCGGCCGGTGGTCACAATGGTATGAAGTCAACGATTTCTCACCTTGGCACCCAGGGCTTTCCCCGCCTCCGAATTGGTATTGGCAGTGCCAAAGAGGTCCATCCCGACAAAGATACGGTAGCCCATGTATTGGGCCACTTTTCCCCTAAAGAAGCCAGGGTGATGGCTGAAGTGTTGCCCCTGGTGGTGAGTGCAGTCGAACTCAGCCTCAGGCAGGGGGTGGCGAAAGCCATGAGTCTTTACAATAATCAAACTGTTGGCGAGACTAAGGAATAGCGACGGGCGATCGCCGGACTGCTCCAGATTGCCGTTGAGCTACCACTCATTTGATTATGACTGCTGTGGGTTCTAATCGTTTACCTCAAACCACCGCCTACGTTAGAGTTTTTCGCCAGTCCTGGCAGCAGGGCACCATCGAAGGCGAAGTTCGGGCCAATCAGTTTGAGTGGCAGTTTGAATGGTGTTTTCGCCGGGGTGAACTATCCGTCGAGCCATCTTTGGGACGGGCTTTGATTAAGGAACCCCTGGGCCGGTTTCTAGAACAACGCGACTATCAGCTAGAACCCGGTACCGACTACTCTTTCACGATTCGGGCGGACGTGTAGCCCTGAAAATGGAGATTTTAGAGTTGGGAGGTGGCGGTGGCTGTCTCCCTACTGGCGATCGCCTTAAAAATCAGAGTGATCTAGCTCACCAGCAGAGGGTGTTTTTCCTCACTCCGTAATATTACGTAGATCACTCGGAACCGGGGATTCCTGTCACGTTCACCGAAGAAAATAAACGGCAAGATAGCATCATCCCAGGCTTCAGAAATCTACGGCATAGTTTCTGTAATTTCAGGTTGCAGCTATGTAGACGAAAGAGAAGCCATTGTGGTTCCAGAAACGGCAAAATCTTGCCCCTGTCGGTGATGCAGAGGCAGTAACCAGATTTGTTTCTGGGTCAGGCATAGTGTTCCCCCTGCGATCCATCTCTTTGTCGTTCAGCAGTTCAGTCCCTTTCCCCTGGTCTGGCATACCAGGACAGGTGTCCTGGCTGCGAATTTCCCTGTGATTCCAATTTCCCTGGTGTGACAACCCTGGGGAGGTTTCCCTGTGTGGTTTTATACCGGTTTCTTAACTCACCTGTAATTTTTGTTGGAGATATAGAATCATGCAACGTCTGTTTACGGGCGCTAGTATCGCCATGGGTTTAACGCTGAGTGCTACGGTTTTGTCTGCTGGTAAGGCGGAGGCGTTTAGTTTCTTTGACTTTAATGTGCAATGGCAGGATGGCTCTAGCAGCAGTGGCTGGGTGCAGGTTGATAGCACTCCGGATGTATCCCGGGTTGAACCGGCAGGTAGCATCTTTGCTCCGGGGGTTTCCCAGACCTGGACAAGTCTACTGGCCGCCAGTTTCACCCATGAGGGAGTGACCTATAACGATATCAGCCTGTTTTCCCGGACGATCGTCGGTAGTCTGTTTACCGATTCGGGGAGCAGTTCCCAGGCCCTGTACGGCAATCAACGGAACTATTTGTATCTGGCTTTCAACAACAAGGCCCTGTCTATCTACGACAATGGCCCCGATGGCAGTATCCATAGCCAGCCCGACGGTGGCTTTAAGGTGGCAGACTTACTGAATAACGGGGGGATTAACAATCTGGCCACGGTCAGTATCACCCAGCGGGCAGAAGCCGTTCCCGAACCCGCCACGATGGCCGGTTTAGCCCTGGCGGGGCTGGGGTTGACTGCGGCTCGACGCAAGCAGCGTCAGTCTACTGAAAAATCCCAGGGTTAAATTCAACTGAAACCCCAAAAAAACACTGGAACCCCAGAGGGTTCCAGTGTTTCGAGTTTCATGGGCAGTACAGGATTTGAACCTGTGGCATCCTGCTTGTAAGGCAGGCGCTCTACCGCTGAGCTAACCGCCCGCTTGCTCACAGTAATTTATAGTAACAGACTTCGTGCATCTGCTAAAGTTTTTTTGAAAATCAGTTCGATCGTACTTGCCAACGGCCCATGCCTTCCGGTCGCACCCACGACAGCATTACCCTCTGGAGCTTACCCCTGGTTTGCGGGTTGAGCTTTGTGTGCACGGGCAACAGTGGGTTTACCTTACTGGTGGCCGGGGGGTTTTTGTTCAGTGGGTTGATGTTTGGCCCCGATCTGGATATTCATTCCCGGCAATACCTGCGCTGGGGGGCTTTGCGCTGGATCTGGTTGCCTTACCGGCGCAGTCTACGCCATCGATCGCTGTGGTCCCACGGGCTGCTGGTAGGCACCCTGATCCGGGTGGTTTACTTACTCGTATGCCTCGGGTTGTTGGGGTTGCTGCTGGTGATTCTGGGCAGTCTGTTCAGTCTCGGTTTGGGTCGGGAAGCCGACTGGAACGAGATGATCCGCTCAAGTTCGACGATCGGTCTGAATTTTCTTGGCCATTCTCTACAAACCTACCCCCGGGAGTGGCTGGCCCTGGGTCTGGGACTGGAACTGGGAGCGCTCAGCCATTCCCTGAGTGACTGGTTGGGGTCAGCCTGGAAACGGCGTGCAAAAGGCAAATAAGGCACTACAGTAAGGGATGTAACCATTGATCAACGAAGGCATGTCTACTTCTGAGCCATTGGAGTCTCTGACCGGGTTAGAGGCAATTCAAAAATTGGTGGCCGTGGTGGCTCAGTTGCGATCGCCGGAAGGTGGTTGCCCCTGGGACCTGGAACAAACCCCGGAAAGTCTGATTCCCTACGTGATCGAAGAAGCCTACGAAACCGTGGATGCGATTCAGAATGGCAATCCTCAAGATATCTGTGAAGAGCTGGGAGACTTGCTGTTGCAGGTGGTGTTGCAGGCGCAGATTGCCAGGGAATACCAGCAGTTTACCCTGGAGGATGTGGCGACCCGGATCAGTGAGAAGTTGATTCGGCGGCATCCCCATGTGTTTGCCGATCTGGAAGTGCAAACTATGGAGGAGATCTATCGCAACTGGGAACAAATTAAGGCTCTGGAGAAAGGCGAAGACCCCGGGGTAGAGCCTCCCCTGAGTCGGCAGTTGAGCCGCTATGCCCGCTCTCTGCCGCCCCTGACGGCCGCCCTGAAAATCTCCCGCAAGGCCGCCGCCGCCGGATTTGAGTGGGAGACGATCGATGGTGTCTGGGACAAGTTTCGTGAAGAACTGGGGGAATTTCAGGCGGCCCTGGCCAGTGACGATAAAGAGCATCAACAGGCGGAACTGGGAGACTTACTGTTTACGGTGGTGAATCTGGCCCGCTGGTATGACCTCGACCCCAGTGCTGCCCTGCAGGGTACCAATCATCGGTTTATCCGACGCTTAGAACAGATGGAAGCTGTGGCCGATCGGCCCCTGTCGGGCTATTCTCTGGAACAGTTGGAGCAGCTCTGGCAACAGGCCAAGGCCAAACTGAAGCAGAGCCAATCTTGACCTTCAGGAGCCTGCCTGGGCAGGCAGGGGTTACCCTGGAGAGAACCGGGACATTTGAATTCAGGCAGAACCTTCTATGCTGGAAACTCCCCGCTTTTTCCACCAGTTTGCCGCCCTTTTGAGAGCTGGCTTTTCGGTACAGCAGGCTCTGACCATGGCTGGAAAAGACTGCAGTGCCGGGTTTCAGAAGTCTCTACGGCAAACCAGCCTGCAGGTAGAAGCTGGCCAATCCCTGGCGGAGGCCCTCAGCCGGAGTTATTTCGACCCCTGGTCGATCAGCCTGATTCGATCGGCGGAATATAGCGGAGCCCTGGCGGAGGTGTGCGATCGCCTGGCCGTAGCGATAGAAACCCAACAGCAGCAGCAAAAGCTCTATGGGTCAGCTATGGTGTCGGTGCTGGTGATTGCCTTCAGTCTGCTGGCCTGGGCGATCGTTTTGCTGGGCCAAACCCTGTTGCAACCGGGGTTTGTGGTGGTCTGTCTGATTTTGATTGGCCTGCTGCTCTGGAATAACCGGGGCGGGGGCCTGCAGGTGGCGGGGGATCTGGGCAAAGGCACCCATCAATTCCTGGCCAAAGTGCCCATGCTGCAGGGAATTCTGGAGGCCCGATCGCTGCTCTACCTGGCAGAACTGGAGTTACCTCTGCGCTGCGGTATTCCGATCGTTCAGGCGGTGGAGTTGATTCGACCCCGGATTCCCGACGAGCGACTGGCCCAGGCAATGGCCGTGGCTTCCCGCCAGCTCGATCGGGGGGTGCCCCTGAGTCGCAGTCTGGAGGGCAAGATTTCTCCAGTGGCCCTGCAGTTAATCCGCACCGGAGAAGAAACGGGGAATATTGACGAGATGCTGCACAAGTTGGGCCAGTATGCCGCCAGCGACCTGGAATCACGCCTGAAACAACTCCAGGGAATTTTGCGGCCTCTGGGCCTGGTGGCCGCCGGCAGTCTGGTGTTGCTGTTTGGGATGCAGATGGTGCGATCGCTGATCGAGCGATTGCCCGGGTGAGGGTTATACTCCATCCCCCGTTGTTAAATTCTGGAATAGTATTCCTCTGGCTTGACAGGCAGGTGATACATTGGTACTGAATCTCGTTGCGGCCAGCTATCTTGTCTTAGCTTTATCCATATTTAGCGTATCTATTTAATAAAAACCTAGATATAGCGCCCAAGATCGCGTACCCTAATCTCAGCCTTTCGTCTGGTTTGAGAGCTTATGTCCTTTGTTGGTTTACACATTCATAGTGACTACAGCCTTCTGGATGGTGCCAGTCAGTTGCCAGAGCTGATCGATCGGGCCATTGAGTTAGGCATGCCTGCGATCGCCCTGACCGACCATGGGGTGATGTACGGTGCTGTCGAGATGCTGAAGGTCTGCAAGAACAAAGGCGGGGCAATCAAGCCGATTATCGGCAACGAGATGTATGTGATCAACGGTGACATCGAAAAGCAAGAACGTCGTCCCCGGTATCATCAGGTGGTGCTGGCGAAAAACGTCCAGGGGTACAAAAACCTGGTTAAGCTCACTACCATCTCTAACCTCAAAGGAGTCCAGGGTAAAGGCATCTTCTCCCGCCCCTGCATTAATAAAGACCTGTTAGAGCAGTACCATGAGGGGTTGATTGTCACCTCTGCCTGTCTGGGTGGAGAAGTGCCCCAGGCGATTTTGCAGGGGAAGCCGGAGATCGCCCGACGGGTGGCCCAGTGGTATAAAGACCTGTTTGGCGACGACTACTATCTTGAAATTCAGGATCATGGCTCTCAGGAAGACCGGATCGTGAATGTGGAACTGGTCAAAATTGCCAGAGAACTGGACATCAAAATTGTCGCGACCAACGATTCCCACTATATTTCCTGCTTTGATGTCGAAGCCCACGATGCGCTGCTCTGTATCCAGACCGGCAAACTGATCTCCGAGCAAAAGCGCCTGCGCTACAGTGGCACCGAATACCTCAAGTCAGCGGAGGAGATGCGGCGGCTGTTCCGTGACCACCTGCCGGAAGCGGTGATTGAAGCGGCGATCGTCACCACCGTAGAAGTGGCCGATAAGGTAGAACCTCTTTACAACATTCTGGGAGAGCCCCGGATTCCTGACTATCCGGTGCCCGAGGGCTACACCGCCGACACCTACATGGAAAAGATTGCCCGGGAAGGGTTAGTGCAGCGCCGCCGGTGCAATTCTCTAGAAGAGGTGGATCAGGTCTACCGCGATCGGCTGGACTACGAACTCAAAATGATGCAGCAGATGGGGTTCTCCACCTACTTTCTGGTGGTCTGGGACTATATCAAGTTTGCCCGGGACCAGGGAATTCCGGTCGGCCCAGGGCGGGGTTCGGCGGCGGGCTCCCTGGTGGCCTACGCCATGGGGATTACCAATATCGACCCGGTCTTCCACGGTCTGCTGTTTGAGCGGTTCCTCAATCCAGAACGCAAGTCGATGCCCGATATTGACACCGACTTCTGTATCGATCGGCGGGATGAGGTGATCCAGTACGTCACCGACAAGTACGGGACTGAGCGGGTGGCCCAGATCATCACCTACAACCGCATGACTTCCAAGGCGGTGTTAAAGGATGTGGCCCGGGTGTTAGACATTCCCTACGCCGAGGCCGACAAGATGGCCAAGATGATTCCGGTGGTCCGGGGGAAACCGACCAAGCTGAAGGTAATGATCTCCGATCAGACTCCGGCCCCCGAGTTTAAGGAAAAGTACGATAAGGAAGAACGGGTGCGGCGCTGGCTTGATATGGCCATTCGGATTGAGGGCACCAACAAGAGCGTCGGCATTCACGCTGCCGGAGTGGTGATCTCGGCCCAACCCCTGGATGAGATTGTGCCGCTAGAACGGAACGCCGATGGAGCCGTGTTCACCCAGTACTTCATGGAAGATATTGAGTCCATGGGCTTGCTGAAGATGGACTTCCTGGGGCTGAAGAACCTGACCATGATTCAGAAAACCGTGGAACTGGTGGAGCAAAATCACCAGCAGACGATCGACCTGGATCGACTCACGCTAGAAGACCCGGCCACCTATCAACTCCTGGCCCGGGGCGAACTGGAAGGGGTGTTTCAGTTAGAGTCTTCCGGGATGCGGCAGATCGTGCGAGATCTGAAACCTTCGGGTCTGGATGATATTTCCTCGGTGCTGGCTCTCTACCGGCCCGGCCCTCTAGATGCCGGTCTGATTCCCAAGTTCATCAACCGCAAACATGGGCGGGAAAAGATCGACTACGACCACGAAATTCTCGAACCGATTCTGCAGGAAACCTACGGCATCATGGTCTACCAGGAGCAGATCATGAAAATTGCCCAGGACATGGCCGGATACTCCCTGGGGCAGGCCGACCTGCTGCGGCGGGCCATGGGTAAGAAGAAAAAGTCGGAGATGGAGAAGCACCAGGAAATCTTTGTCAAAGGGGCAAAAGAGCGCAAAGTTCCAGAAAAGGTGGCCGCTGCCCTGTTCGAGCAAATGGTTCTGTTTGCCGAATACTGTTTCAACAAGTCCCACTCCTGTGCCTACGGCTACGTCACCTACCAGACCGCCTACCTGAAGGCCAACTACCCGGTCGAATATATGGCGGCCCTGCTGACGGCCAACAGCGGGGACCAGGCCAAGGTGCAGCGATATATCAGTTCCTGTCTGGCCATGGGGATCACCGTTGAATCGCCTGATGTCAACCGCTCTGGAGTAGACTTTACCCCAATCAACAACAGCATTTTGTTTGGTATGGGAGCGGTTCGCAACCTGGGTGCCGGGGCGATCGAAGCAATTTTGATTGTGCGGGAAGAAGGTGGCCCCTTTACCTCCCTGGCCGATCTCTGCGATCGGATTTCGACCTCTGACCATCCCAAAATTGACTCCCGTTCCGTCAACCGACGCGCCCTGGAAGCGCTGATCCACTGTGGGGCCTTTGACAAACTGGAACCCAACCGCAACCAGTTAATCCATGACCTGGAACTGATTCTGGACTGGGCCCAGTCCCGCGCCAAAGATCGGGCCAGTGGGCAGGGTAATCTATTTGACCTGCTGGGTGGCGGTGGAGAAACCACAACCGTCAGCAATGGCTTTGAATCGGCTCCTAAAGCCCCGCCCGTAGAAGACTTCCCGCAGCAAGAAAAACTCCGCCTGGAAAAAGAAATGTTAGGCTTCTACATTTCTGACCATCCCTTGAAGCAACTGCAAGAATCGGCCCGGATTCTGGCTCCAATTAACCTCAGCGATCTGGGCGACTACAGCGAAGGGGCTACGGTCAGTGCCATTGCCCTGATCTCCAGTCTCAAGCCAGTGGTAACCAAAAAGGGCGATCGCATGGCGATTATCCAGATCGAAGATCTGACCGGTTCTACGGAGGCGGTAGTGTTTCCCAAGTCCTTTGAGCGGATTGGCCACCAGATTCAGGTGGATGCCCGTCTAATGATCTGGGGTAAGGTAGACCGGCGGGATGATCAGGTGCAGTTCATCGTGGAAGATGTAGAACCGATCGAAACCGTCCGCATGGTGATGGTCGAACTCGACCCCAAACTGGCGGGAGACATTGAGCAGCAGCATCGCCTCCGGACGGTGATTTTGCAACAGCGGGGAGAAGAAGACAAGGCCAAGGTGCCGGTCGTAGCGATCGTCAGTGCCCAGGAAAAACGCCAGTTTGTCCGGTTTGGTTCCCAGTTTCGGGTGCAAGATCACCAGGCCGCGGTGCAGGCGTTGGAGAAGGCCGGGTTCCGGGCCAGAGCCACCGCTTTAACCGCCTCTTAGGACCGTGAATTTAATAAAACCCGAAACTTAATTTTTGAAAGCGCGGCGGAGCCGCGCTTTCAAAAATTAGAAATTTGGTTTTAATTAATTTGTGCTCCTTAGGAGCGGGAATGACATAAACCCCGCAACTTAATTTTGGGTTTAATTAATCTGTGACCTTAAGAGGCCAGCCAGTATGCAGTCTATGGTTTTTGCGGTTGCCCAGCGAATTCTGCGGGAACTCTGGCGACGGCGGCGCAGTTTCATCTTCTGGAGTGTGTTTCCGATTACGGTTTTGCTCCTGAATGGGCTGATCATGGCCGAGCGATCGCAGACCGTTTTGCCCGAACCCCTGTCCCTGGCCCAGGCTATGGAACGGGCGGCTCCGGCCAGTCTGGTGGGAGCCGCCTTGTTTTTTAGTTGTCTGGGGGGCAGTGTGGCGACGGTAGTGGCAGAGCGGGAGCAACGCACTCTGAAACGCCTGTTTCTCACCCCCCTGAATGGGACCGCCTACTTCCTGGGGATTGTCCTGGCCCATACGGTGATTGCCCTCTGGCAAACGCTGCTGGTGGTAGTGATCGCCGCCGGGTTTGGGGCCAGCTACCATGGCTCCTGGCTGCTGGGTGGGGCGATCGTGGCTCTCAGTATTCTTGCTTATGTCGGAGTTGGCTTCCTGCTGGGTACCCAGTTTGCCCGTCGTATCGAAGATGTAAACTCCCTGGTCGCGACCTTTGGAGTGCCGTTACTGATCCTGGGTGGGGCCTTTGTGCCGACCTTTATCTTTCCCCGCCTGTTGCTGGATCTGGCCCAGTATAATCCCATCTATCACATGAACGAAGCCCTGACCCGAGTGGTGGTAGAGGGTAGCCAGATTTCCCAGATCGCCGGACATCTGATCTTTCTCGGTCTGTTTGCCGTTGCCATGGTTCTGGCGGGATGGTTGTCTTACTGGCGGATGCTACGGGTAGAACGGCGGCTGTAATCCGGCAAATTAGTTCAGGCGAACTGGCGAATTTCTGCTACTCTGCTGTCAGCGAAGAGGAGACACTATGCGTCTGGGTAAAGTAGTCAAATCGAACTCCCACTGTGATTATGTGGTCGAGCTGGATGATCAGCATAGTCGGGAAAATCCGCCCCAGCCTGATGATTACGGTTTTGGTAGCTTTGTCAAACTCGACGGTAACGATCGCCACTGGGCGGTGGGTCTGATCTACAACACGCAGTTGTTTAACCCGATGTTTTTAAATATGGGGCCACGGCTTTCCAGTGACCCCGACCCGGTGTTTGCGCCGGATCTGATCCATGAGACGCGCACCCTGCTCTGGACCGTTCTGATTGGTACGTTAGAAGCTCAGAAGGGCAGTTCCTACGGCCTTCATGGCATTCCTAAGGTGGTCGTGCCCGTCGATACTCCCGTCTACCGGATGGCGCGAGATGAGATCTATCGCTTTCACCTGAACCGGCAAGGGAATCCCCAGTTTTGCTACTATAGCCACCTGTTGCAATGCGGTGGTACCTTCTCAGCCCAGTTGACTCAGCAGGTGTTGCAGGAACTGGTGGCCGATGATTTGTTCACTGGAGCCGACAAACGGGCCCTGGAAATTCTCTGTAAGGAACTGTCCTGGAAAAACACGATGGGTGCAATGCGCTAATAAAAAACCGACAGTTTCGCAAGAACCTGTCGGCCAGTCGTGTGTTCCCTGTTGATGACTCGGCTAAAGTTGAGTCTCCTATAGTATGTCTGAAGGTAGGGAAATTAACCGCGATCGAGGTCAGTTACCTCTGTGATCTTCATCACTGCTCGAAACAGGAAATAGCCCAACCTGGCTGGCTTTAACCTCAGAAAAGGAGCTTCCAGGGTTCAGCCTAAAATGCAGACGAGGATAGAACCAGATTCTATCCTCGCCTTTAACTATGGTTTTTTTAGTTTAACTAAGACTACTCGGCAACGGCTTCTGCTTCAACGCTGGCTTCCGTTTCTGCCACAGTCTCTTCTTCCACCGGGGGTTCTTCTACGACGGGTTGGGGCTTGACGGGCTTGGGGCCACGCAGCAACGCCGGATTGGCCGCCTGCTTGGGAGCCTCTTCCCGGTCGCCCCGCTTACCACCCTTGCCGCCTTTCCCCCCTTTGCGATCTTTGTTGCGGGGAGCCTGGGAGCGCTCTCCAGTGGCGGGAGCCGTGCTGCCATTGGTTTCGCCAGCAGCTACTTGAGCCTGACGTTCAGACTTCTTGATGGGACGTTCTACCATTGTTAAATTCCTGTTACCTATTCGTATCCTAACCTGGGACTGGACATTTCGGAGCGGTGGTCTGAATACCAGAAATCCGATCGCCGGTAGGGTTTGCATGTGAGGATGACTACTAGCAGGATCCCTTTTTTCGATCGCCCATGCAACCGTTTTCCTTATCCTTTCGCCAATTACTAAGTCCTAAGCGGCTGGCTGTGCTGGAAGCCGTTCTCATTGGTCTGATTGCGGCCCTGGCTGCGGTTTTGTTAAAGCAGGGAGTGTTCTGGTTAGGGGGCTGGCGCGTCCGAGAATCCTTGCTTTTGCCAGCCTGGATTTTGCTACCTGCCGTCGGATTGCTGGGGGGCTGGGGAGCGGGTTGGTTGATTGAGCGGGCGGCCCCCGAGGCGGCGGGGAGTGGCGTACCCCAGGTCAAGGCGGCCCTGGCCTATGTGCCGATCGCCCTCAACCTGCGGGTGGCCGTGGTCAAGCTGGTCAGCACCATGTTGACCCTGAGTTCGGGGTTTGCCCTGGGGCGACAGGGGCCAACAGTGCAGATCGGTGCCGCCCTGGCAGCCCAGTTCAGCCGTTGGGTCCCTGCTTCTCCAGATCACCAGCGCCAACTGATTGCCGCCGGAGCTGCCGCCGGTCTGGCGGCCGGGTTCGATGCCCCGATCGCAGGGGTGATGTTTGTGATTGAAGAATTGTTGCAGGATGTCTCCAGCCTCACCCTGGGCACGGCGATTCTGGCCTCCTTTACCGGGGGAGTCATATCCCGGGTTCTAGGGGGGCCGAGTCTCAGCCTGGGTATGGCACCCCTGATCCATCAAACCAGTTTTACCCCCGCTGAAATTCCCTTTTTTCTAATTTTGGGGTTGCTGGCGGGGGGGCTGGCCGCATTGTTCAATCGGGGTATTCTTTCGACCCTGCGGTTTAATCGGCGCTGGTTGCGGTTGTCTTTACCAAACAAAATTGGTCTGGCGGGGCTACTGTCGGGGTTAACGGCGGCGCTACTCCCCGCGGTGTTTCGAGACAGTGCCAGCCTGCAAGTATTTCTGACCACCGGAGATGCCAGCTGGCAAATGACCCTGGCAGCCTTTGTCATCCAGTTCGTCCTGACGGTGGTGGCCTGTAGCGTGGAAACGCCCGGAGGGTTGTTTATTCCCAGCCTGATTTTGGGATCAGCCCTGGGCCATCTGGTCGGGCTTGCCGCCAGTGCCATTCTGGGGGTTTCTCCCCTGGGTTATGCCCTGACCGGGATGGGTGCTTTTTTCAGTGCGGTTGCCAAGGTGCCGGTGACGGCGATCGTGATTGTGTTTGAAATTACTACCAACTTCAATCTGGTCTTACCCCTGATGATTGGTTCGGTGACCGCCTACCTGGTGTCAGAACGGTATGCCCCCGGTTCTCTCTATACAGGGTTGCTGGCCCTCAAAGGGATTCACCTGGAGCCAGAAGGAGCCAGGGACGAACTCTGGTCTAAACTGACAGCCGCCGATGTGATGCAGACCACGGTAGAAACCCTGAGTGCCCAGATGCCCCTGAGCGAGATTATCCAGGCCTTTGCCCGATCGCACCATCGCGGGTTTCCAGTGGTGCAGGAGGGGCGATTGGTGGGCCTGGTCACCCAGACGGATTTAGATAAGGCAGCCCAGCGCCAACTGCCGGAAACGGTTTTGTTAAAAGACATCATGACCCACCGGCCCATTACGGTGAATCCGGCGGATACCCTGACCCAGGTGTTGTATCTGCTGTCTCGCTATAAGATTTCGCGCCTGCCCGTTGTCGATCGGCGGCGGCTGGTGGGCATCATTACCCGCAGTGACATCCTCCAGGTCGAGTCAGAGAAGTTGCGGGGTAGCCCGGAGCGAGTTGGGCCCAAGCCCGAACCCTCCTATGTGGTGTACCAGACCTGTTCCCCGGCTACGGGTAAAGGTCGAATTCTTCTCCCGCTGAGCAATCCCCAGACGGCTCCCAGCTTACTCAAACTGGCCCTGGCGATCGCCCAGGCCGAGAACTATGAACTGGAATGCCTGCAGGTGATTCCGGTAGCTCGCCACACCTCCCCCGCCGAAACTTCGGTCAGTACAACCTTGAGTCGCCGCCTGTTGACCCAGGCGGTGCGGCAGGCAGAAGTCTGGAAAGTGCCGATCCATACCCAGGTGCGGACTACCCACAGTGTCGCCCAGGCAATTCTAGAAACTGTGAAAGAGCGGCATATAGACCTGTTGCTGATGGGCTGGAAGGGCACGACCTCGACTCCCGGTCGAATTTTTGGGGATGTGGTAGACACGGCCATCCGGCAGGCGGCCTGCGATGTCATGCTAGTGAAATGGGCCGATGAGATTATCGATCGCAGCCTTCAGATGCCCGATCAACCTTCCCTACAGACCCTCTATCAACTGATGAAACTGAACCGCTGGCTGGTACCGATCGCCGGTGGCCCTAACTCCCAGCATGCGATTACCCTGTTGCCCGCTCTGGTTTCCCTCAGTCAGAAACCAGAAATTCGTCTTTGTCAGGTATTTCACCCGGCAGACAGGCTGCATGACACCGCAACTTTGAGGAGCGATGCCGAGTTTCTGCGAAAGCACCTGCAAAGCCCGGTAGTAACCCTGCCCGTCTGCGCCAATTCTGTCTCCGAAGCGATCATCGACATGGCCCAAAAGGATCAGTGTGATGTGGTGGTGCTGGGGGCCAGCCGGGAGGGGTTGTTGCAACAGGCGATCCAGGGCAATATTCCCGAGGCGATCGCCCGTCAATGCGACTGCACCGTGATTCTGGTGCGGAAGGCCGCGACATAGGAGCGAAATTACCTAAGACCCGAAGCTTAAGGGTTGAAAATGCAGTTGCTCCACGCTTTCAACCCTTAAAAATTTGGTTTTAATTTAGTAGGTCTCGTCCTGGGCCTCGTCTTTGCTGTTGGTGTTGCGGTAAGGGGTTTCCCGGTTGAACCGCATGTGGATGGAACGGGTTTGTTCCCCATCCGCTGCCACAGCCAGGATCGGAAAACTCAATTGGCCATCCTGGAATGACATCTGGAAGCGGAATGTGCCATCCGAATTGAGCTTGACGGGCCGACCGGCGATCGTCACCGTCGCATCGGGTTCCGTTGCTCCATAAATGATCAACTCGGCATCCGCCAGCAACCAGAACTTACGGGCCCGAATCGGTGGCATGGAGGGGAAGAAGCCTACCCCAGACATGGTTAGGCCGGACATATTCAGGCCTGAGAAGGTTGGTACGCCGGGGGCTACTCCCATGCCGATCCCAGAGGGGAAGACATAGGAACTGATGGCCTGTTCCGGCAGATGCTGAATTGATGCTGGCACCTGCTGCATCGAACCAAACAAGGAACCGGCAACCCGCAGGGCTTCCGTAGACTGGGCCAGGCCAAAGATCTGGTCGTGGATTGGACTGTCACTTGCAGCCGTGCGTTTGCTGGGAGGTACCAGGTCTATCAGGGTTTGACCTCGCAGGTCCTGATCCCAACCGACGGAAATAAACTGGTCTTCAAACCAATCGGAGGGATAGACCGGTGGAATGCGTACCGAGTTAGAGCGGGCCAGCAGTAACCAGCGGCCATCTCCAGCCAGGTAGCCAATTTCCACAATGTAATCCCGATCGCTGACGGGGATGGGCAGGTACCAATCCCGGGCCAGTTCCTCACAGTCGTACTGCTGCAAGCTATGGGGAGCCTGCTGATTCAGATTGACATCGGTGACATCGTACAGCCGCAGGGCCAGACGTTCGCCGCCCTGCCGCCGCAACTCTTCTTTGTGGGAACCGGGAATATCCCAGTAGACATAACCCCATTGGGGATCCCGGGGCATCAGGACAATCCGGCTTTCGCCGTAACCCTCGGGCAATCCCGGCAGGCCTTCATCGACCGTAGCCAGGGCCTCCGTCGAGAGGTCGGTCTGACCGACATCATACTTGCTGGCTTCGATCGTGGTCTGGTCATCCGTGTCTCCCAGGGAAGCCAGGGCCGTGGCCCCCGCCGTACCCAGCAGGGCTGCTCCCGCCGCCGCACCGCTAGAAAACCCAGGGCTGGCCCCCGTCACCTCTACTGGAGCAGTTGTCACCCGCGCCGGGTTCGATCGAGCCATCAAAAACCATTGCCGATCGGCTCCCAGGTAGCCAATTTCTGCCACGTAGTCCCGCTCCGTTGCCATCAGGGGCACATTGCGGTTGAACACATCTTCATCCACATCAAATTCCCAGACCTGATGGGGGGGCTCGCTATCCGGGTTGAGGCCTGTAACGTCACAGAGGCGCAGGATAAAGTTTTGCCCTCCCTGCTGCCGGATCTGGGCTCGGTGGGCCGCTGGAGCATCCCAGTCTGCCAGGGCCTGATGCTCGTCCCTGGGGGTTAGCGTGATGCGACTGCTGGCCTCCGGGGTAGAACCGGCCACGGCTCCCAGGGCTGCGGTTCCGGCTCCGGCCGCCAGGGCTCCGCCGACGAGGGCGGTGCCATCAATCTGGCCCAGCTCTGCGGTGGGTACTTCGGTGACGGTTGGTTCTACCTCTGGCGTGGCGATCGCTGGCTCTTGGGGGGTGGTTGGTGCAGTGGCGATCGGGCTGGTCGCTGGGGCCGTTGCTGCAGGGCTTTCAGGGGCAGGAGAGTCCGCCGTTGCCGCAGGAGTTGTACCCCGTTTACGCAGAGCCCACCAGATCAGGGGAACTAAGAGGGCCAGGGGGAGTAACCACCACCAGGTAAACCCGGCCTGGGTCGTGTCCGTTGCGGTTGCAGGGCTAGGAGAGACGGGGGCCGCCGGACTGGGAGTAGCTGCAGGGGTTGGATCGGCGGGGGCCTCCGAGCCAGGAGCTTCGGCAGGAGAGGGAGGATTTGCCGGTGCGCCGGCCACGATCGCCTGGGTCAGGGCTGTTTCCACCACCTGTTGATTGCTTGCAGTAGTCCCTAAGCCTAACCAGGCAGCAATTCCTGGAGCCGGAGTTCCTTTGTAGACGTAGGTATAGGGTTGGGAGAAGGGATAGCGGGCATCCGTTGGCAGGGTCTTATGCATCGGTACAATCCGTACCGCTGACTGCTGGATCACGACCTGATCGACGATCGCATAGCTGATGCCATCGGTTCCCAGGGCTGCAATTACTGCATCTGTATTGTCTGCGTCAAGGGTTGTAGCATTGGCTCCAGTGGCAAATTTGCCTTTTTGGAAGACCGGATAGTTCTGCAAGGCTTGGCGGGTATCGCTGGAGGCGGGTCGATCGATGAAACGAATTTTGACCGCTGGCCCCCCGACCTGGGCCCAGTCAGTAATTTCTCCCCGAAAGATTTTGGCAAACTGGTCATCCGTCAGGCTGCCCTTAAACGGATTGGTGGCCCCCACAATCATGGCAATCTTCCGACGGGTTACCGGAACCGCCACCAGTCCCTGAGCTTTTTCGGCGGGGGTCAGGGCTCGACCGATCGCCGCCAGATCGATTTTCCCCTGATTTAAAGCGGCTAGAGCTTCTGCCGTACCACTGGTCGCCAGACTGACGGAGGTTCCAGGATATTGGGTTTCAAACTTTTGTTTTAAGACCTGATTGATGGCCGTCATGCTGTTGGAGCCATCAATTCTGACCCTGGTATTCTCAGGAAGAACCTCCGGTAGGGTAAACGTCGGACTGGCGGTTTGGGCCAGGGCAGGATGACTGGCCAGAAACGTGGTGAAAGGATGGAATCCGGTAGCCAGGGCAGCCAGCAAAGCCAGACTGATCAGGGAAGTATCTCGTTTCTGCGGCATTGGTAAGTAGTTATAAAGGGGAGACGGAATAAAAGGGCAACTATATCAACTAATTAAGGAGAACCAGATGAACCGGCAACTCCCCCAGTGCGGGGAATCAAGTTAATTTTTGCTAAGGACGAGCTGATTATACAGCCCTCTCTCTCCTGAATAAAGTCAGCTCAATCCGATCCGCAGCCCGGGGGATCGGTTGAATTTCTTGAGTCTCTGGCCACGATCGCCCTCTGACTGTGGGAGTTTGACGCTTTCCGGGGAGCCTCTTAGCGATCGCTGCTTGTTGCTGCGGCACAGCTCTATCACAGGGGTGATAAGGAATTTGTATCTGAGGCCCAAGTCCCTTCCTCCGGGCTTTTGCCCTGCTATTAAAAGGATTTCTCCTGGGCCTGATGTCTGTTATCCCGCAAGGTTGGCTGGCTAAGGTCGCCGGACTATTTCCGCCGTTTCTGGCTGATGGGCCCGATGGAATTAGGTTGGGATTCTCAAAAAGTCATACAAACATAGGGAAGTCTGGTGTATGCTGAGAGATGCGATCGTGCAGTATCGCAATTACGGGATGTGGCGCAGCTTGGTAGCGCACTTCGTTCGGGACGAAGGGGCCGCTGGTTCGAATCCAGTCATCCCGATTTTTTGTGCTTCAGGCAGATTTTGTACAGGGATTGAGGTGGGGGCCCAGAAGTTTGGCCTTTAACCCATACTCGATCGCCTCCAGCAGGCGAATCATGCCGGTGGTATTAATAATTTCGGCGGTTCTGTTGGCACGTAAAACGGCCTGCATGGCCTTTTCGATCAGTTTGTGGCTGGTATAGCCCGTGATCACTAAAATCAGATCGGCCCCGGGAATATGGGCTTCGGTCTGCTCCGCCAGTTGGGGCCCTGCCTGAGCCGTACACCATACCAGGGTTACGTCAGAATCCCGTAATCGGTTGCGAATTGCCGTCTCCAACCGATCGTGGCCGCCAAAGATGACCACCTTCCCGGCCAGTTGGTTGTAAGTATTGGGGCGTTTCTCGCAAGCCCGATGGCGCATTCGGGGTTGCACATTGGAGGGGCGTTCAACCCGGGCCCGGTTCTCCAGAGCCTTGTTGTAAATAAAGGTGAGAGTCTGGTCGTAACTACCCCGCAAACGGGCCACCGGGCCTTCGTCACTCGTGGTATTGATCTGGGCAATCAGGGCATCGACGACTTCCTCCAGGGCCCCGATCGCTTTCAGGTCATTGACATACCCCCGCACGGCGATCGCCGCATCGGTGGCACTGAAAAAGTCTGCCTGTTCGGCAATCATTTCTAACAGGTCTTGCTTCAACTGTTGCCGCCAGGCCGTAGTTTGTAGCGCCTGGCGCTCATCCAGCAACCGTTCTTCATTTAAGAGCAACTGGCGGTCAACGGCCAGGGCTGCCAGGGTCGGAGCATCACTCAGACGTTGCTGCAACTCCGCGGCTTTTTCGACTAATTTCTGGTAGGTGAGGCTGTCCGTAGAGCCTTTTTCAGAAAACTCTGCTAAAGTCTGCTCAACTTGTTCTAATAAAGGTTCCAGCCTTTGTTTGATGTCACTGATCGCTTTTTGAATTTGTTCTTCTCGTTGTTGCTGTAATCGTCGTTCTTCTAATTCAGTTTTTGCTAATGAAAGTAAATCTTGAACCGATACCTCTATATCGTTCAACTCTACAATGTCCATAAAACATACCAGGTAAGCCGTTGTAGCCAATATTACTTTCAAGCCTGACAGCCGTTGATGCTGCAAACAAACAAACCGGGGTACCCCCGACTGACTAGTCTATTATTGCCAGTTTTGTAGATTAATGGTAGACAATCAAATGCAATACCGACGCTTTGGCCGAACCGAAATCCCGATACCCGTATTTTCCTGCGGCGGTATGCGGTATCAGTACAAGTGGCAGGATACTTCCTTTGATCAGGTGCCGCTAGATCAGCAGGCCAACCTGGAGGCAACGATTCGCCGATCGCTGGAAGTTGGCATTAACCATATCGAAACGGCACGGGGCTACGGTACTTCTGAGATGCAGTTGGGTAAAATTTTACCCACCCTGCCGCGAGATAAACTGATCGTCCAGACTAAAATTGTCCCGACGGCAGATAGTGCCGAGTTTCGCCAGACTTTTGAAACTTCCCTGGCCTATCTCCAGCTTGATTACGTCGATCTGCTGGGGTTGCATGGCATCAATACTCCCGAACTGTTACACGACAGTATTCGTCCCGGTGGTTGTCTGGATGTGGCCCGTCAATTGCAGGCCGAAGGTCGAGTGCGGTTTATTGGCTTTTCCACCCATGGCCCGACCGATGTGATTGTGCAGGCGATCGAGACGGATCAGTTTGATTATGTCAATCTCCACTGGTACTACATCAATCAGACCAACTGGGCCGCGATCGCAGCGGCTACCCGGCATGATATGGGGGTGTTTATCATCAGTCCGGCTAACAAAGGTGGCCTGCTTTACCAGCCTCCGGCCCGCCTGGTCGAACTCTGTACTCCCCTGAGTCCGATCGTGTTCAACAATCTGTTTTGCCTCAACCATCCCCAGGTGCATACCCTGAGTGTGGGAGCGGCCCGGCCCGATGACTTTGACGAACACCTGAAAACCCTGGCGCTTTTAGAACAGGCCGATGAAATTTTGCCTCCGATTCTGGCTCGCCTGGAGCAGGCGGCGATCGAGCGCCTGGGGGAAACCTGGGTCAAGACCTGGCACCTGGGGTTGCCCGACCCGGCGGAGACTCCCGGAGGGCTGAATATTCCCATCCTCCTCTGGTTGAGAAATCTGGCCATCGCCTACGACATGGTGGACTATGCCAAAATGCGCTATAACCTGCTGGGCCAGGCCAGTCACTGGTTTCCAGGGGCCAGGGTGGAACAATTAGACCCGGCCAGTTTGCAGGAATGTCTGCGCCACAGCCCCCATGCCGATATCATTCCGCAACTGTTGCTGGAAACCCACCAGTTATTAGGTGGGGAAGCGGTCAAACGGTTGTCTCAACAGTGATGTAGAAGTTTTTTACAAGCAGTAATTCAGGGATGCCAGGAATCGCTTTTCAAGTAAGGATGGGTGATCTCCTTAAAAGTTGCTGTGACGATAAAGATTAAGCAAGGTTGGTAATTAATTTTTCTCTATGCTTCTGGTCGTTTCTGAGGCTTGGATTGGTTCAACCTGCGACAGCTCGTCTGGGAATTTAATGGAATTATTTAACCCGGGTAGTCAGGGCAAAGGGACCCGGGCGATCGCGGGTAGCAAACAGTTTGAATCGACTCCTCCTCTGGTAATGGTTTGGCACAAAACAAGCGCGATGGCCGTAAGGTCAGAGGGAAACTAAAGCCTGGGGCTTATTTGTAACAGGGGTGGCAAACAGGCAGGAAGCGACTGTTAAATCTATTACATTTCAATTGATGTTCACAAAGTTAATAATTAAAAAAAATGTGCGATTTTCTCAGGGTTGAAAAATTGCAAGTAACGTTCATTCGGTTCTTGTCCTGGGTCCTTCTGCCAGGTTTCAAGCTTTGTGTTGAGAATCATTCTTAATAGTTCAAAAAGCATGGATTGACAATCAAATTGACCGTGATAAATTGAGGGAGCCTGTAGCTAAAACCGTCAACTTTTGTCCGTTGACCCGTTTTTAATTGCTACATAGCCTAACGAATATTGTGTTCAAAAAATATTAGCTTGTCAGTTTCTGGCGACCAGCCCGTAGCGAAACGAACTAGAGAGGGAAAAAGAATGTCTGAAGCTCAAGTATTACGCTCTATCGATCGGGTTTATGACAACCCAATTCTCTTAGATCAATCGGTTACCGCTCCTGTCTGTGAAGGCTTAAATATTGCTCTTGCTAGCTTTCAGGCTTTGTTTTTGCAATATCAAAAACATCACTTTGTTGTAGAAGGCGCAGAGTTTTACTCTCTCCATGAATTCTTTGCCGAGAGTTATGGTCAAGCTCAAGATTATGTCCATAAGCTGGGTGAGCGCTTAAACGGACTGGGTGGTATTCCCGCTGCCAGTTTTACCAAGCTCGCTGAGCTATGCTGCTTTACCCCGGAGGCTGATGGTGTTTATTCCTGCCGGCAGATGGTAGAGCATGATCTGCAAGCTGAACAGGCCATTATCGGGGTTTTACGTCGTCAGGCAGCCCAGGCAGATAGTTTGGGCGATCGGGCAACCCGCTATCTCTACGAACAAATCCTGTTAGAAACCGAAGATCGAGCTTTCCATCTGGCCCATTTCCTGGCCCATGACAGCCTGACCCTGGCCTACGTGCAGGGCAGCCATAACTAAGTCCCTGCCATTAACTGGCTAAGACCGGCTAGGGGTGTTCCAGGAACACCCCTATTTTGTTGAACCCTGATTTTGTTAAAAATGTTACAGAGTTTGGCTGATTGAACGTTAAAATTCGGGTACAGACCCTACCTATCGTTTTATCGTCCCTGCAATTTTGTCCTCTTCCTGTGCCTATTTTCTGGTCTATCACGGTAGCTCCGATCCCCGTCCCCACAAAGCTGCCAGAGAGTTAGCCAGAATATTCTCTGAAAAAATTCATCACTTTCAAACTTTCTCCGCTCTGGTGCAGCGCTCTTTTTCCGAGCCCAATCGGAGCAACGCTCAGACCGTTCCACCGGTTGGTATTGCAGCGTTAGAAGGAAGTATTCCCTTACATCAGCAACTGGGGCAGTTTATCCAATCCCTGGCAGGGCCGCCCCTGGGGGTCGCTGCGATCGAGCAAGTGATCATTTTGCCCCTATTTTTGCTGGCGGGGGTGCATGTAATGGAAGATATTCCGGCGGAGGTTTCCCTGGCCCAACAGATGTTAGGTTCAACCCTGCGCCTGGAAATTGCTTCTCACCTGGGTTCCCACCCGGGGCTGGCCCGGTTAGTGACTGAACGGATGGCTGTGTCATCTGCCGAAGCCTGGGTTTTGTTGTCCCATGGCAGCCGTCGTCCCGGTGCTAACCAGGGAACGGTTGCTCTGGCAGAGCGTCTGGGGGCTCTGCCCGCCTACTGGTCTGTGCCTCCCCAGCTAGAAGCTCGCCTGCAAGAACTTCAGGCTTCAGGACTGAGGCAGATTGCCGTGTTTCCCTACTTCCTGTTTCAGGGCGGCATCACCGATGCGATCGCCCAACTCACCGAACAACTGGCCCGTCAGTTTCCCTCCCTCCAGTTAAGTCTGGCTCCCCCCCTGAATGCCCTGCCCGAATTGGCCGATCTGCTGATCGATCTGGCCCACCCCAGGGCCCTGCGCGCTGCTCCCTGACATTGTTTCCCTGTCGTTCCTCTACCTGCCTATGCATCTTCCTGGCAAAGTTTATCTAATCGGCTCTGGGCCCGGAGATCCAGGTTTAATGACCCTGAAGGGCAAAGCCCTGCTGGAATGTGCCGATGTCGTTGTCTACGATGCCCTGGTCAGCCCACCCATTTTGGCCATGATTAATCCCCAAGCAGAGCAAATCAATGCTGGCAAACGGCGGGGCATGCATTCTCTCGTACAGGAAGAAATTACCCAGGTGTTGATTGAGAAGGCTCAAACGGCGGCGATCGTAGTGCGCTTAAAAGGGGGCGACCCCTTTATCTTTGGTCGGGGGGGCGAAGAAATGGAAGATCTGGTGCGGGCCGGAGTTCCCGTAGAGGTAGTGCCCGGAATCACCTCGGGTATTGCGGCTCCTGCCTACGCCGGAATTCCTCTCACCCATCGCAATTACAGTTCTTCCGTCACCTTTGTCACGGGCCATGAAGGGGCGGGGAAGTATCGTCCGGCGGTAGATTGGGGAGCGATCGCCCGGGGCTCAGAAACCATCGTTGTCTACATGGGAATTCACAACCTTCCCTACATCTGTGAGCAATTACAGCGGGCCGGTCTGGCTCCAGAAACACCGGTTGCCCTGGTGCGTTGGGGAACCCGTCCTGAGCAGGAGGAATTGTTGGGCACCCTGGTTACGATTGTGCAACAGGTTGAAACAACAGGCTTTGGGGCACCGGCGATCGCGGTGATCGGAGCCGTTGTCAATCTGCATTCTGTGCTATCCAGTTGTAGACCTGTTTGAGCCGATGCTCACCCTTGCCAGTGCGACTCAAATTATTCAGGCAATTCTGGCTCCGGCAGTCATGGTGTCGGCCAGTGCCCTGTTTCTACTGGGGTTGAATGCCCGCTATGTAGCAATTTTTACCCGGGTTCGCCTGCTAAACGATGAAAAGCGGGAACTGGGTGGAATTGTTGAGCACCGTATTTTGTCCAAAGCTGAGAACGATCGCCTGCTCAGTATCGAAGAGCAGTTGAATCGATTGGTAAGAACCGCCTGGTATATCCGAAATTCCATTATTTCCCATGTTACTGCTGCGTTGTTTTTCCTGCTAACTTCTTGCTTTTTAGGCTTGACTTCCCTGCTTGGAATCACATTTGCATCAGATATATCGGTGCTTTTATTTGTGATTGGGTTGTTGTCCAGCCTGTCAGGGATAGTGTTTACCGGGATGGATATTTTTAATTCCTATTCTGTGTTGTTGATTGAGATTAGTAAGGGGCGAGCAAGCAAGAATTAGCTGGCTTACCTCTGACTGATATTGGTTGCAGGTAAAAAACACTCGACTGGGTACAATTAAAACCGATTCGGACTGAAACCAGAAGGCGATAATGGAGCAGTCGGCTTCATTCCATCAGGTAATTTTTCCCTTGTCCGAAATCTTCGAGTTCCAGATTGACACCTCCGGTGATCGCCTAGACCTCTGGTTAGCCGATCGTCTGCCTGACTTTTCCCGCTCCCGCCTGCAAAAATTGATCAGCGATGGCCAGGTGACTCTGAATGGCCAGGTCTGCAGTTCTAAAAAGGCCACCGTCAAGGCCGGCGATCGAGTTCAGGTGACCGTTCCCGCCGCCCTGCCCCTGGATCTGCAACCCGAATCCATCCCCCTGGAGATTCTCTACGAAGACGACCATCTGCTGATTCTCAACAAACCCCAGGGCCTGGTGGTTCATCCCGCTCCCGGCCATGACAATGGCACCCTGGTGAATGCCCTGCTGGCCCACTGCGGTAACCTGGCAGGGATAGGTGGGGTTCAGCGTCCCGGGATTGTGCATCGCCTCGATAAGGACACCAGTGGGGCGATCGCCATTGCCAAGACCGATCAGGCCCACCAGAATTTGCAACACCAGTTCCAGGTAAAAACGGCCCGACGGGAATATCTGGCGGTGGTCTATGGGGCACCCAGGGAAGAACGGGGCACGATCGACCAGCCGATTGGCCGTCATCCTGTAGACCGCAAAAAAATGGCGATCGTCCCGGAGGAGAAGGGGGGGCGACGGGCCGTGACCCACTGGCAGGTGCAGGAACGCCTGGGAAACTATACCCTGATCAATTTTGCTCTGGAGACGGGGCGCACCCACCAGATTCGGGTGCATAGCACCTCGATCGGTCATCCAATTGTCGGGGATGGAGTTTATGGCCCCGGGCGATCGGTGGGAGTGAATTTATCGGGGCAGGCGCTCCATGCCTGGAAACTCCGCCTGCAACATCCTGTTACAGAGGCTCCAATCGAAGTAGTGGCGGCATGGCCAGCCCATCTCCAAACCCTGGTAGAAGTCCTGCGACGACGGGCCCATTCATAAAACTTAAAACTAAATCCATAACTCCCCGTTACATATATCGATAAGAAAATCCACAAAAGCAGGATTAAACTGCACTAATAAAAAAAAGCATTGATCCTATTAAATCAAGGGTGGAAGGGAATCTTAAGAAAAACTAAAACCAAAACCTGCAGGACGGAATGAGTATAAATACTCCCAATAGTTGTAACAAAATGTTTCGGAATATATTAATAAAAACATGCTGGAAGCCTTGATTTCTGGGGGATTCACTAAAGCCTTCGTCCATGTTCACAGCTTTTAACAACTTGTAACAAATAAAGTACCTTGAGGCGTTGTATAAAGAGAACCTGAAGGGATAAATGACAGGCAAAAGATAACTAAAACACTGATTTATCGAGTTTTCGCGTCTCTCATACAAATGTGAAATTTTCTCAGATTTCTCGTAATGTTGGCTTCATTACAAATATGTAGTGTTTGCCAGGAGGGCAGCTTGAGTTTGGTGTTTTGATCCTTTCTGTCGTTACCTTCATGAGCTGTTAATCAGCTTTAAGACTAACTGGGTCATCCAGTTTTTAATCAAAACCGAACTCAACCAAAAAAAGTAACTAGGAGAGAAATCCATGCTAGATGCATTCGCCAAGGTTGTTTCTCAGGCTGATGCCAAGGGTGAATTCCTGAGCAGCGCTCAGTTGGATGCTCTGACCAACATGGTTAAGGAAGGCAACAAGCGTCTGGACGTTGTTCAGCGCATTACTGGTAATGCTTCCACCATCGTTGCTAATGCTGCTCGGGCTCTGTTTGAAGAACAGCCCCAACTGATTCAACCCGGTGGAAATGCTTACACCAACCGTCGGATGGCTGCTTGTCTGCGTGACATGGAAATCATCCTGCGCTACGTGACCTACGCTACCCTGGCTGGCGACTCCAGTGTTCTGGACGATCGCTGCCTCAACGGTCTGCGTGAAACCTATCAAGCTCTGGGCGTTCCCGGTGGTTCTGTTGCTGCTGGTGTCAGCAAGATGAAGGATGCTGCTATCGCAGTTGCTAACGATCCCAGTGGTATCACCAAGGGTGATTGCTCCGCTCTGATGTCTGAGCTGGCTAGCTACTTCGATCGCGCTGCTGCTGCTGTGGGCTAATAGCCTGCCGTTGTTGGTTGTCGGTGCCTGGTTGTTGGTTGTCAGATGGGTAATTCGGTTTACCGTTTGGGAGCTAAGAGCTAAACACTGAAAACTCAACATGAAATCCTTTTTCAACGCAAACTTTGAACAACATTAATCTAGGGAGATACATCAAATGAAGACCCCGATCACCGAAGCGATCGCTGCTGCTGATACTCAGGGCCGTTTCCTCAGCAACTCTGAGTTACACCAAGTTTATGGTCGCTACGAGCGTGCCGCTGCTGCCATGGAAGCTGCTCGCACTCTGACCAACAATGCTCAGAAGTTGATCGACGGCGCTGCTAACGCTGTTTACCAGAAGTTCCCTTACACCACCCAGCAGCAAGGTGCTAACTTTGCTTCTGACGCTCGTGGTAAGTCCAAGTGCGCTCGTGACATCGGCTACTACCTCCGCATGGTCACCTACTGCTTGGTTGCTGGTGGCACCGGTCCCATGGATGAGTACCTGGTTGCTGGTCTGGCTGAAATCAACAGCACCTTCGACCTGTCTCCCAGCTGGTACGTTGAAGCTCTGAAGTACATCAAAGCTAACCACGGTATCACCGGTCAGGCAGCTGTTGAAGCTAACGGCTACATCGACTACGCGATCAACGCTCTGAGCTAATTGCTCATTTTGCCCGGGAGGGTATGCAATTGTTGGTCAAAATCAGCAGTTGTTTACCTTTCCGGGCATTGTTGTATCTGCTGTCAGCGATCCGACTCTCAACCCCGTTGCCTCTGAACTTCATAGGCTGACCGCTGACGGCTAAGTGAATCCATTTTTTCAACCAAATAAGAACTTTTTTGAGATTAACCAGGGAGAATTTCACGTGGCTATTACCGCAGCAGCTTCCCGTCTGGGAACGTCAGCATGGAGTGAGTCACCCCGCGTCGAATTGCGGCCCAATGCAACTAAAGAAGAAGTTGAAGGCGTAATTCGGGCGGTGTACCGGCAGGTTTTAGGCAATGACTACCTGATGGCATCGGAGCGTTTGACCAGCGCTGAATCACTGTTACGCGATGGCAACTTGACTGTCCGTGAATTTGTTCGGGCGGTTGCCAAGTCAGAAACCTACAAGGCAAAGTTTTTCTATAACAGCTTCCAGACCCGTCTGATTGAGCTGAACTATAAGCACTTACTGGGTCGCGCTCCCTACGATGAGTCGGAAGTGATCTATCACCTGGATCTGTATCAAGAGAAGGGTTACGACGCTGAGATTGATTCCTACATCGACTCTCAAGAGTATCAAGATAGCTTTGGTGAAAACGTTGTTCCCTTCTACCGGGGCTTCCAGTTTTATCCAGGCGCTCGGACGGTTGCCTTCAGCAACCTCTTCCAGCTTTATCGGGGCTATGCGAACAGCGATCGCTCCCAGGCAGCTGGCAAAAAGTCTCACCTGGCCCGTAACCTGGCTCAAAACAAGGCATCTTCTATCATCAGCCCCTCGGGCAACACCGGTACCTGGGCTTTTGCTGCAGGTGGTGGCAGTGAAGTGCCGAACAAGTGCCTGGGTGGTTCCTATGGCGAAAGTGGACGGATTTACCGCTTAGAGGTTGCTGGTATCCGGGGAGCTGGCTATCCCAGTGTGCGTCGTAGCAGCACCGCATTTCTGGTGCCCTACGAGCAAATGCTCGACAAGATGCAACAGATCCACCGCACCGGTGCCCGGATTGTTAGCGTCACCCCTGCCTAGCCTGTTTTAAGTGATGGGTTTTGAGTTTTAAGGGATAGCTACCCGATTGAGATCACAAATTAAATAGGTTGTGATGCTCCTTTGTTGTACGGGCCTGACTGTGTCAGGCCCCCTCCAAGGAATTTCCTCTTATGTAGTTCTTCTCCCTCAAAGCTCAATGCCCAAAATTTAATTCTGCAAACACAACGAGAGGATTTCCTAAATGTTTGGTCAAACTGCCCTTGGTAGTGCATCGACGAATGCTGCCGGAAGCCGGATGTTCCGTTATGAAGTAGTCGGGCTGAAGCAAAATTCTGAAACGGACAAAATGAACTACCCCATTCGCCAGAGCGGTAGTGTGTTTGTCACCGTTCCTTACAACCGGATGAACGAAGAAATGCAGCGGATTCTCCGCATGGGTGGCAAGATTGTCAAAATCGAGCCTCTCACCGTTGAGTAGTCCCCGGTAAGCTATGGTGGAGCCCGGTTCTGAGCAACCCTATGTAGAGCCACCTGCCCCTGCAGGAGCTGAACCCCTGACGATGGAGCAGGCGATCGCCAATCTAAATGGCAGTGATACTGGTCTACGGTATTACGCTGCCTGGTGGTTAGGTAAGTTTGCAACGGCAGCGGCAGTCACCGCAGACCAGTATCAGGTTGCTGTGGATGGGTTGATTGTTGCTCTGGCTGACGAGTCCGACCGCACCGAGTTGGGTGGCTACCCATTACGGCGCAATGCTGCCCGGGCTTTGGGAAAGCTGGCCGATCGGCGGGCGGTTCCGGGCCTGGTAGAGTGTCTCGATTGCAGTGACTTCTATGTGCGAGAGGCCGCGGCCCAGGCTCTGGGAATGTTGGGAGACAAGAGTTGTGTTCCGGCACTGCTCAAACTCCTGGCAGGAGGCGTAGCCGCGGCCCAGTTTGTGCCCGGTCGGCCTCACCTGGCCCAACCCTACGAGGCAGTAATTGAAGCCCTGGGAGCCCTGGGAGCCGTTCAGGCGGTAGAGCAGGTGCAGCCCTTTGTCGATCATCCCGTTGCACGGGTGCAATATGCGGCAACGCGGGCAATGTATCAGTTGACCCGCGATTCAGTTTATGGCGAACGATTAGTATCGGCTTTAACCGGTAGTGATGTGCAGTTACGCCGGACGGCCCTGGCTGATCTGGGGGCCATTGGCTATACCCCCGCCGCCGAAGCGATCGCAACTTCTGCCACCGAAAACAGCTTCAAACTGTTTTCCCTCAAGGGCTTGCTGGAGTACCAGTTAACCCAGGATGGGGAGGTGCCCGGCGATCGCTCCCAGCAAATCATGGCGCTGATGGACAATTTACTGTAAGTAGCTTATAGGTTCAGGGCTTGCTCCGGTTAGCGTTCAGTGTTTCCTTTTCACTCTCTGTACTGTGACTAATTCTCAATTGCAAGAATTGATCCGGGCCATCGACCAGGCTGATTCTCCAGTCCGGTTGATTGGTGCTGTTCGGGCTCTGGCCGCCGCCCGATTGGAAGCTGCGATTCCAACCTTGATTCAGGTATTGGGATACAACAATCCGGGGGCGGCGGTCACCGCAGTGGATGGATTGGTGAAACTGGGGGAAGGAGCAGTCCAACCTCTGTTGGAGCAGATCGATGGCTACAACTACGGAGCCAGAGCCTATGCCATTCGAGCCCTGGCGGCGATCGCTGACCCTCGGGCCCTGGATGTTTTGCTGGAAGCGGCGGCCACTGACTTCGCGCCGAGTGTGCGACGGGCTGCTACCAAAGGCGTGGGCTTTCTGCGCTGGGGGCAGTTTCCCGATGGGCAATTGGTTTCGGCCCAGGCCAGGGCTCTGGCTACCTTACTGCAGGTGTCTCAGGATGCAGACTGGGCGATTCGCTATGCCGCTGTCGTTGGGTTGCAGGCTCTTGCCGCTAATAGTGCCGATCCGGCCATCGTGACTGCCGTGGGCGATCGGTTGCAAGCTATGGTTCAGGCCGACCCTGACGGAGCGGTGCGGGCTCGAGTGTTTGTGGCCCAAACCCAGTTGAACCCGGCAACTACTTCCCTGGCGGGAATTGGCTGCTGATCCTCCATAACATCTCCCTCTTTAAAATTTCTGCTTCATTCCTTTTCCCTCGTACTTCATCTTTCCCCCTATGTCTATTCCTCTGCTCGAAATTAAACCCAAGACTCAAAACCAGCGTGTCGATGGGTACGATGTTCTGGACGAAGATGATCCCCAGGCCTATCGCCTGCGGGATTGTGTTTCTGTATCAGACATTGATGCTCTGATCTGGGCTGCCTATCGCCAGATCTTTAGTGAACACCTGATTTTAGAAAGCTACCGTCAACCATTTCTGGAGTCTCAACTGCGGAACCGTGCCATTTCTGTACGGGAATTCATCCGTGGGTTGGGAAAAACCGATGTTTATCGGGAGCTGATTGGGGAAACCAACTCCAACTATCGCCTGGTAGACATTACCTATAAGCGCTTTTTAGGGCGTTCTACCTACACCAAGAATGAGCAAATTGCTCAATCGATCGTGATTGCCACCAAGGGTTTGCATGGTTTCATTGATGCGGTTGTTGACAGTGAAGAGTACCAGCAAAACTTTGGGGATGACATCGTTCCTTACCAGCGGCGGCGTTTAGAAGGGCGGCCCTTTAACCTGGTAAACCCTCGCTATGGCGATTACTGGCGCAATCGCCTGGTAGAAATGGAACTGGCCACCCGTTCCTACTATCAGGTTCGCACCTATCAGGCTGGTCAGCTCGACAAGAAGATTATTCGTCAAGCGATCTCTCCCCTGTTCTTAAATATGGCCCAGGGCCTGCTGCCGCCCCAGGTCAATTCTCAGCGAGATGTGGCCCGGGCAACTTCCAGTGCCATTAAGATCCCCGATACCACCCGGGAGGCTACGGCCCCAACGGTCAAGCCCGTGGCTGTTGCTCTGCCCTATCGCTATCTCCCCAGCAATCCCAAAGTCTAACGACTTTGACCATCCGGTTCTTTACGCGAAATTAACCCATCATGTCTATTCCTTTGCTTGATTACAGCCCAACCTCCCAGAACCAGCGGGTACTGGGATACGAGGTGCCGGGGGAAGATACCCCTTATATCTATCGCCTGGAAAACAGCACCAGCCAGACAGACATTCAAGAATTAATCTGGGCTGCTTACCGCCAGGTATTCAGTGAGCATGTCATTCTTAAGAGCAGCCGCCAGGTGAACCTGGAGTCTCAACTGAAAAATCGGGCTATCACCGTACGCGACTTTATCCGCGGATTGGCCAAGTCTGATGTGTTCCGCAGACTCGTGTTTGAAACCAATTCCAACTATCGGGTAGTAGAACTGTCTTTAAAGCGACTGCTGGGCCGGGCTCCTTACAACAAAGACGAGGAGATTTCCTGGTCGATCAAGATTGCTACCCAGGGCTGGGAAACGTTTGTTGATACTTTGCTCGACAGCGAAGAGTACCAGCAAGCCTTTGGCGAAAACACCGTACCCTACCAGCGGCGGCGCTATAAAGATCGGCCCTTTAACCTGGTGACTCCCCGCTATGGCTCCTACTGGCGTAACAAGTTAGAAGATGAGCGCTACAAGTGGGGTGATATTCGTAACTTCCTGGATCTGGCTAAATCCATCAAGATTACGCCTGTACAGCAGGTTACGGTTAAAACCGACAACATCAAAATTCCTGATACAACCCGGAGTACGGTACCCAACGGTATTCCTACCTCGATCAATACCGTTGCTGGGTTTCCGCTCAGCTAACTCGGACAGGAAGGGAGCGATCGCATCCATGTTGTCAACCAGAAATTGTTATGCCGTTACCCCAACTTGAATATAGACCCAGCAGCCAAAACCAGCGAGTTGAAAGCTTTGGTGTGGCTGACCAGACGGAAGATACCCCTTATATCTATCGCCTGGAAAATACTACCACCGCTACGGCGAGTGAAATGGAAGCCCTGATCTGGGCGGCTTATCGGCAGGTCTTTAACGAGCAGGAAACCTTGCAATTTAACCGGCAAGTCACCCTCGAAACCCAGCTGAAAAATCACTCAATTACTGTGCGTGACTTTATTCGTGGGTTGGCCAAGTCAGAGCGGTTTTACCGCCTGGTAGTAGAACCCAACAATAACTACCGTCTGGTAGAACTTTGCCTGAAGCGGTTATTGGGCCGGGAACCGTACAACCGGGAGGAAGAAATTTCCTGGTCGATTCAAATTGCCACCCTGGGCTGGTCAAAGTTTGTTGATGTTCTCCTGGACAGTGAAGAATACACCCGATGGTTTGGGGATAACACCGTGCCCTACCAGCGGAAGCGGATGAGCGATCGTCCGTTTAGCTTCACTCCCCGCTATGGTGCGGATTACCGCAATAAGCTACCCCAGCCCAAGCCCTACGTACCTGTAGCCCGGTTTGAGCCGCTATTTGAGCAGTTTGAGCCCTTCAGCTTAGAAAAGGTGATGCGGCGGGCCGATTGGGCCACCACTTCTGGGGTGGTGCTTGCCGGTGGGATTTTGCTGGTCTTCTTCCTGCTACTGGCTGCTAATCTGGGCGTTTCTGGTGGATGAAGTTCAACTGAATCGAGCCATTCCACGGGATAATTAACCCATATCATTTCAGATTTTGTTTACCAACTTAATTAGGGAGACTCTGGCATGGCGTTGCCATTACTTGAATACAAACCCAGTTCACAGAACCACCGAGTCAAGAGCTTCGGTGTGGCTGATCAAAATGAAGACACCCCCTATATCTACCGGGTCGAAAATGTCAATTCGCCCTCTGAGTTGCAAGCGTTAGTTCGGGAAGCTTATCGTCAGATTTTCAACGAGCAATTGCTGCTCAAATTTAACCGTAACGTCACTCTAGAAACCAGGCTGGCTAACGGTTCTCTGAGTGTGCGAGACTTTATCCGGGAACTGGTTAAGTCTGAGCGTTTTTATACTTTGGTAGTCAGCGTGAACGACAACTACCGCCTGGTCGAAATTTTGGTCAAGCGGTTGTTAGGTCGTGCCCCTTACAACCAGGCTGAAAAAATCGCCTGGTCGGTGCAGATCGGTACTCTGGGCTTCCATGGTTTTGTCGATGCCCTGATCGACAGTGAAGAGTACACCCAGGTATTTGGTGACTACACCGTTCCTTACCAGCGCAAGCGCATGCAAGAACGGCCCTTCACCTTCCTGCCCCGTTACGGTGCAGACTACCAGGAAGTTGCCGGTACCGCTAAAACCGATTGGCGGGTCACCCTGGACAAGTTCTACACTAAGAAATTCCAGGAACGCAACCTGCCCGAAGGCGACCCCCGGCGGTTTATCTCTGTGGCAGCAGCGATCGCACCCAAAGGCAACTATGCCCAGCGGATCACGGCTTCTGAGCTTGACTACATGAGCAAAGTTCCTGTGCGTCGCTAATTGATCGCCTGACGATTACAAATTTAGTCTCCGCTCTCTTTGGGTTCAGCCTGGATTAATAATGGAATTGGCGATTGAGTCAATTTCCTAGTTGATTCAAGTTGAGCCCAATCTGTTTTTCTACTCTGTTTTTCTACGGAGAGCAGGGTGGGGCCAGTGTAGGGTTAGTTGTTACCAGTTTTCTGTTTGGCCATGAAACCTTCTTTGATTCTGGCGGCCTGTGTGGCTACCGCTTTCACCCTCGCACCTCAAGGGACGGTTGCCCAACCGGTTAACCAGCTGATGCAGCAGGCCACCACTGCGACAACCGCTAAAGACTTTGCCAGGGCAGAGCAGCTCTGGCGGCGGGTGATTCAGCAACAACCAGAGAATGCCGAAGCCTACGCCAGCCTGGGAGATGCTTTGCTAAACCAGAATCGCGCTGAGGCGATCGATGCCTACGACCGGGCTCTCAAGCTGAATCCTAATATTCCCAGAGCCCACAACGGCAGAGGATTTGTTTTGTTTTTTCTGGGTGAGTATGACCAGGCGATCGCCGCCTACGAGCGGGCCATTCAACTTGACCCCAGCCAGATTGCACCTTACCTGAATCTGAGTCAGGTGATGGCCGTGCAGGACAAAACCCGAGAAGCGGTTGCCGCCTGCCGTAAAGCCATTCAAATTGCTCCCAGAAATGCCGAAGCCTACAAGTGTCTGGGTAAAGCCCTCCCCCAGGAACGGTCAGGAGAGGCGATCGCCGCTTTTCGCAAAGCAACTCAGTTAAATCCCCGGGATCCAGATAGTTATGCAGCCCTGGGCTATTTGCTGCGGGATCAGGGCAAATTGAACGAAGCAGCGGTAGCCTATCAAACAGCAATTCAGGTTAACTCGACGGTCAATCCTTCCCACTTTTTAGAGTTGCAGGATGTGTTTGAGCGGCAGAAGCGCCCCGAAAAAATGATTCCGGTGTATCAGGCGGCAATTCAGCGGTATGGGCAAAAGCCCTCTTCCTACGATAAAACCCTGCTCTATACCCAGTTGGGCAGTGCCCTGCTCAAGCAAAACCGTCTGGCTGAAGCCGAAACTACCTACCGGGAAGCCATTGACCAGGAACCCAACCCCTCGCCGATGATGGCTCCGGCTTACAATGGCCTGGGCCTGGTGTTACAGCGTCAGGGCAAGCTGCCCGAGGCGATCGCCGCCTATCGCCAGGCCCTCAAGCTAGACCCAAACCTGACCGTTGCGGCCCAAAACCTGGCAACCGCAGAACGGCAGCAGCAGCAGTAACTTCCGGGCCGTAACCCTGGGTCAGGGCAACCAGGGATACTGGCGAAAATCCGGTGATCGCTTGTCGAGAAACGCCTGTTTGCCTTCTGCCCCTTCTTCTGTCATGTAGTAGAGTAGGGTTGCATTACCGGCTAATTCCTGTAAGCCGGCCTGCCCATCACAGTCGGCGTTAAAGGCTGCTTTCAGACAGCGAATGGCGATCGGGCTTTTCTGCAAAATTTCTTCGGCCCACTTAATGCCCTCCGCTTCCAGCTCTGCCACCGGGACGACACAATTGACTAACCCCATTTCCAACGCTTCCTGGGCGTTGTACTGGCGGCAGAGATACCAGATTTCTCGCGCCTTTTTCTGCCCCACCAGGCGGGCCAGGTAACTGGCTCCAAATCCTCCATCAAAGCTGCCAACCTTAGGTCCGGTCTGGCCAAAAATGGCGTTGTCGGCGGCAATGGTCAGGTCGCAAAGGATATGCAGCACATGGCCACCTCCGATCGCATACCCTGCTACCAGGGCAATCACGACCTTGGGCATGGAACGGATCAACCGCTGCAGATCTAAAACATTCAGGCGGGGTACTCCGGCCTCATCGACATAGCCGGCCTGCCCTCGTACACTCTGATCGCCCCCAGCGCAGAAGGCATACTTACCATCGGTGTGAGGCCCAGCCCCGGTAAATAGCACAACCCCAATCCGGGTATCTTCCCTGGCATCGGCAAAAGCATCGTAGAGTTCTACGATCGTTTTGGGCCGAAAGGCATTCCGCTTATGGGGCCGGTTGATCGTAATTTTGGCAATGCCGTCTGCCTTGTGATACAGAATGTCTTCGTAAGTTTTAACCGTTTGCCAGTCCATAGAATCCTCTCTAGCACCATTTACGATTCAGCTACCAACGCCCTATTCTCCAGGGGCTATCCGCCCTGGCCCACTCCGGGCAAACTGGCTCAGATGTTCCTGTCGCCATTGCGCGTCAACCTTGCGATCGGTGGGAACTTCCAGCACCCGAATCCCCGACTGGGGTAAAGGATTGAGGCAGGCTTCCAGGTGTTGCCAACTGGTAATTAACTCATATTCCAGCCCGTAGGTTGCACTGAGTTGGGCAAAGTTGATGCCCTGGGGCGTGGCAAAAAAGGTTTCAAACGGGGGGTCAAATTTTGAGATTGGCAACATCTCAAAAATGCCGCCTCCATCATTGTTAATCAGAACGATCGTCAAATGGCCGACAAAATGCTGCCGCAATAAAAAGCCATTGGTATCGTGCAGCAGGGCCAGATCCCCCGTTAACATGACGCTGGGCTGTTGCTGGTGAGCAATTCCCAGGGCCGTGGAGAGGCTGCCATCAATGCCGTTGGCCCCACGATTAAAAAACGGTCGAATTTTACGATTACCGGCGGCCCAAAAAAATTCCACATCCCGCACAGGCATGCTGCTACTGATGAACAGGGGGGTTTCGGTTGGGAGTACCTGGGATAACAACCAGGCTACCTTGCCCTCAAACAGGCGATCCAGGTGTTTCATCTTTTGCCCGATGGCCAGCCGCACCTGCAACTCTGCCTCCTGCCACAGTTTTAAGTAGGGACTGGGGGGAGCAGATTCCTTGGGGATGGCCCGGACTAAGGTGTCTAAGCTCATCCGGATGTGGGTGGTTTTGCCATGCAATGGATCCAGGTTGCGCCCGTCGCTATCGATCACCCACTGTCGGGGTTGGAGGATTTCTAACCAGGTGCGAAGATGCTTGCTGGTGGGCATTTCGCCAATCCGGATGACGATTTCCGGTGCTAGCTTTTGTTCTAGAACTGGATTCCGTAAGATCAGATCGTAGGTGGCAACCAGATTGGGATTCAGGTCTGAGTAATTACGCAGGGGAGATAGCCCTTCCGCCAGTACCGGATAACCCAGACAGCGGGAGAGCTGGGCGATCGCCTGACAATAATCTTCCGGGCATTCTGGTTGGGCGGGGCCGGCAATGATAATGCCCTGGCTACCGGTCGGCAGGGAAAAGGCCGGGTAAGCCGTTGGAGGGGTATCTGGATACAGGGGAGAAGGGGCAATCGCGGCAAAGAAATTTTGGGTGTCAAAACTGAGGGACAGCGCCTGGGCCTGGGGATGACGGATGGGGGCCAGCGGCTCCCGAAAGGGGACATTTAGATGGACTGGCCCTGGCACCGGGTAGATCGATCGATCCCAGGCATGGATCAGAGTTTGTCGCAGGTAGGCCAGCAGGGAAGGCTCCAGGGACGGCAGGGCCAGTTCGGTCTGCCAGTTGGGAAAGGTGCCGTAGAGCTTATGCTGGTCGATCGCCTGACCAGCGTTACAGTCACGCAATTCCGGTGGGCGATCGGCGGTCAGTACCAGCAGGGGAACCCGGCTTTCCCGGGCTTCAATCACCGCCGGGTAGAAATTAGCTCCCGCCGTTCCTGAGGTACAGACCAGTACTACCGGCCGGTAGGTTTGACGGGCAATCCCGAGGGCAAAAAAAGCCGCCGATCGCTCATCTAAAACTGGGATAGCTTCAATTTGGGAATGGCTGGCCAGGGCAACCGTGAGGGGTGCAGAGCGTGACCCTGGACAGATCACAGCGGTTTTGAGTCCTAAGCGCCAGAAGGTTTCTGCCAGAATCGACGCCCAGACAGAATTGGTATTACTAAAGTTAATTGGCATGAAAACCCAGGTTCTGCCGATGTCCCTAGAATCACATCTCCTTAAGTTTAGTCGTTCTCATGCCCCACACTTCATACCAATGCTGCCAGCAGTGCTTGAAGTTTGAGTTGTACTTCGGCCAGTTCTCGGTTGGGGTCAGAACCGGCAACAATGCCAGCCCCGGCAAACAGGCAGGCATGACAACCGTTGAGCAAGGCGGAGCGAATTCCCACCCAAAATTCACCGTTGCCCCGGTGGTCTACCCAGCCGATCGGTGCGGCATACAGCGATCGCTCAAATTTTTCGTAGCGCCGAATATGGTCGCAGGCAATCTGCCGCGGGGTGCCCGCCACCGCCGGAGTGGGATGGAGGGTTGCTACCACATCCAGCAGGGCAGTGTTACCAGTCATCGCTGCCCGAATCGGGGTATGCAAATGCTGGATGTTAGACAACTGCAACAGACGCAGGGGCGATCGTTCGGGGGCCATACCCAGATGGATCAATTGCCGGGTGATGCAGTCTACCACCACCTGATGTTCGTGCAGTTCTTTCTGATTGGTCAGCAATTTGTCAGCGAACTGGGCATCTTCCCAGGGCGATTTGCCCCGGGGGGCCGATCCGGCCAGGGCATCCGTCACCAACCAGCGATCGCGCAGGCTGACTAAACGTTCTGGGCTGGCCCCGATGAACTGTTGCCCCTGCCCATTACTGACCGCAAAAATATGACAGTCTGGATAAAGGCGGCGCAGGTTATGCAGGGAGTCAGAGGGATTAAACGGCAACGGAGAATAGACATCCACGGCATGGGCCAGAACAATTTTGCTCAGTTCTCCCGCCGAGATCGATCGTAAAGCCGAGGTCACGGATTGCTTAAAGTGATGGGTAGCTCTGCGGTCTTTAGTCTGAAACCAATCCTGGTAGTTGAGGGTGGTAGACAAAAATTCATACCGCGTTGAACGAATTCCTTGAATCTGTTGCCATAGTTCTTCCACAACCGGTTGTAAGAAGCTATGGGGCTGAAGCGACAGATTTATCACCAGAATTGCATGATTGGCATGATATGAAATTTGCCATCGGGGTAAGAAGATCGTAGCGGCAGAAAAAAGGCTTTGGTGATTCAGTGAATGTTCAAAAAAGGTGAAATTGCAAAAGAAGTGAGGTCCACTCAATGAATGGTCTAACTTCCCGGCGCTAATGGTTCTGGCCAGATTGGCCTGAATAAACTCCTGGGCTTTTTGAAATCGATCGCGGCCTTCAACCTGAAGCTGCACCACTGCTCCGATCGCGGCGATCGCAACTTTGTTGTCGGGAAAATCTCCCTGGGGGTCGCGCCGCTCAAAATAAAAGCTCAGATCCTGGGGACTGGCAAACCGTTGCAGGATGACCAGGGGATCGATCGGATCGATCTCAAGGGAAATGCTGATGAGTTGGGTCTGTTGTTTTTCCAGGGCGACCTGCTGGCAGGAGAGTAAAAACTGATATAAATCCTGACGGTTTTGAAATAGGGGCTGACAGTACGGTGTGACTGACATGAAATAAACGGTTTGGAATTTCTCCCAGTATAGTTCTGAGGCTTGTCAGGGGGAAGCTTGGAGGCAACGATCAGAATTCAATTCAATACCATCGACAAAACCAATGAAAATCCTGGCACTGAATGGACATAAAGCCTGAAATAGGGTAAAGCAGAATGCAGATTTTTCCTGGCTTCTATCCTTCCCACAAGCTCTGTTACAGCATTTGTTGCAAAGTTTGAAGTCTCGGGGCTGCAAGCGGGGTGGTAGATCCAACGGATCGTAGAATGGTGAAGCTTCTGGTAACTGAAATTAAACTTTTTTGTTCTTTGTACACCAATGACCATAAAAACGGTTGACCATTCAGCCCTGCGCCAAAAGCTCTGGTTGGCAGCAATCAAGCCTCCCATGTATAGCGTGGCGGTGATGCCCATTCTGGTCGGGACGGCGGTTGCGTTTGCTGAAACTCAGACATTACAAACTGGCATTTTTTCTATTTTTGTGTTTTCGGCAATTCTCATCCTGGCCTGGGAAAACATCAGCAATGATGTGTTTGATGCAGAAACCGGTGTAGATGTGAATAAACATCATTCCCTGGTGAATCTGACTGCCAATAAGTCCCTGGTTTTCTGGTTGGGTAATCTCTGTCTGGCTACGGGCCTGGTTGGGATTGGCACGATCGCGCTGATTCAGCAGGATCTGGTGGTCATCAGCATCATTTTGGGTTGTTGTGTGTTGGGTTACGTTTACCAGGGTCCTCCTTTTCGTCTGGGTTACCAGGGTTGGGGAGAAGTGCTATGTTTCTTTGCTTTCGGGCCAATGGCCTTTGCTGCGGCCTATTACAGTCAAACTAAAGCCTGGTCCGATACGAATCTGGCTGCTTCCACGATCGTTGGTATTTCTACCAGTTTGATTTTGTTCTGTTCCCATTTTCATCAGGTAAAAGATGACCTGGCAGTTGGTAAGCGTTCGCCGATCGTCAAAATAGGAACGGCCCGGGCAGCCAAATTATTGCCCTGGTTGGCAGGAAGTATTTTTGCCCTGACAGGGTTGTTTGTGCTTCTTGGTGTGTTTCCGCCGACGACTCTGTTAGTGTTTGTCAGTTTACCGATCGCCCTGAAATTAGTGCGCCATGTGGGGGCAAATCACCATAAACCAGAGCGGGTCAGCAATTGTAAGTTTATTGCGGTTTCGCTGCACTTCTGGAGTGGGATTTTCCTTGGTTTGGGGTTTGTTTTGCCGACGTTGGTAGGGGCCTAATTTTTTCCGGGGAAAACCCGGAACTGGGGGACTTCCCCCCAGACCCCCGCAGCTTGGGGGCCTAACTCCCCCAAACCCCCCGAATAAGAGGATTGGGGTTGCGCTGAGAGCGTAACTGTGGGACGACCTGCGGTGGGCGATCGGGGGCGATTGCAGGTTTTGACTTACAGGTAGCTTCTTACGGGAAGGGTTTTGGGAATGTGGTTTTGTTTCATGGTGGAACCCGGAACTGGGGGCCTAACTCCCCCACCCCCCCCGCATAGGAGGAATGGGGCTGCGCTGGTAGGGTAAGTGTAGGACGTCCTGTGGTGGGCGATCGGGGGTGATTGCAGGCTTTAATTACTACTACTCGCTTCACCGTCGGTGAAGCAGAGCGGTTCTTACAGCTAATTCCCTTGCAACTCCAGCAATGCGAAGCGCTTTTTCCCACTTACAGGTAGCCCCTTACCGGAAGGGGTCTGGGGAACGCGGTTTCGTTCCCCAGATCGGGGGGTTTGGGGGGCCGCCCCCCAAATCCGGGTTTTCCCAGAAACAAGTTTCATTCCCCAGATCGGGCGACTGGGGGTCGGCCCCCAAATCCGGTTTTCCCAGAAACCATCCCTTTAAAAATTCCATCCGATGAAGTTTGAATTTCGCCCCTACCGGCGTGCCTTTCGGCAACCCCTGCAAACCAGCCAGGGAATGTGGGCCATCCGTGAGGGCATTATTCTCCGTTTGAGTAATGCCCAGGGGCAGACCAGTTACGGCGAAATAGCTCCCATTCCCTGGTTTGGCTCCGAAACCCTGGCCGCTGCCCTGAATTTTTGCCATCAACTTTCCGGCCAGATCAACTCAGCTACGATCGCCGCAATTCCTGCCAATTTACCCGCCTGTCAATTTGGTTTCGAGTCTGCCCTGGAAAATCTTGTTGGCCCCGTAAGCCCTCCCCCTGCAATCGCCCAGAGCCTCCTTCTGCCCAGTGGTAACGCTGCCCTTGATGCCTGGAAACCCTTCTGGGAAGAGGGCTATCGCACCTTTAAGTGGAAAATAGGTGTCACCGAATTGCCTAGAGAGTTGGAGATCTGCAAAGCTCTCAGTCTCGACCTGCCTCCAGGTGCTAAACTGCGGCTCGATGCCAACGGTGGGCTAACCCCACAGCAGACGATCGCCTGGTTAGAAGCCTGTCGGGCTTTCCCGATCGAGTTTCTAGAACAACCCCTTCCCCCAACCGATTTCGCCACCATGCTAGACCTGTCTGAGCGCTACCCTACCCCGATCGCCCTGGATGAATCGATCGCCAGCCTGGAACAACTCCGGACCTGCTACAACCAGGGGTGGCGAAGCATCTTTGTGATCAAGCCCGCTATCCTTGGCTCTCCTGGCAACCTGCGAACCTTCTGTCAGACTCACCCAATCGATGCCGTATTTTCCTCCGCTTTAGAGACTGAGATCGGACGGCAGGCCGGGTTACGTCTGGCGGCAAAACTGGGCAACCCCGATCGAGCAGTGGGGTATGGCACCAGTCACTGGTTTCAGGACTCTGGTGTAGAAGACTTCGATCGGTTATGGCAGAGCCTCTGACCCTCCTGCAGCAACGCCATTCCCAGGACTGGCTGATGGGTCTCGACAGCCAGAAATTGACCGACCTGGCCCTGGCCAGTTGGACGACTTTACGCTCCTGTTCTCACCCTCCCCCGAGAGTTCTGCTATCCGAACCAGATCCTGTAAAATTTTTGGCCCATTTTATCGCTGCCTGGGCGGCTGACTGTCCGATCGCCCTGGCCAATCCGACCTGGGCCGAAGCGGAGTGGCAACAGGCGCTAGAGTTGCTGCAGCCCAATTTGATTCTGGGCAACAGACCTGCTCCGGCCTCCAACTTTCAGGCATCCCTGGAGCCTGCTCCCCTGATCCTGATTCCTACCGGGGGTTCCTCCGGCAAAATTCGCTTTGCTACCCATACCTGGGGCAGCCTGATAGCTTCAGTTCAGGGGTTTCAGGAGTTTTTTCAGGTGCAGCAGATCCACTCCTGTTGTCTGTTGCCGCTTTACCATGTCAGTGGCCTGATGCAGTTTCTTCGCTCTTTTACCTCCGGGGGCCAACTTCTGGTGCAACCCTTTAAGCAGGTTGAGCAAACTGGTCAGATCCCGATCGACCCCTCTGAGTTCTTTCTCTCCCTGGTTCCTACCCAGTTGCAACGGTTGTTAGATTCCCCCTTTCCCCTGGAGCAGTTCAGGACGGTGCTGCTGGGGGGGGCTCCAGCCTGGGATGATCTGCTACAGCAGGCGAGAAAGGCCAATATCCCTCTGGCTCCCACCTACGGCATGACGGAAACCGCTTCCCAGATTGCAACCCTGAAGCCAGCGGAATTTCTCGCAGGGCGTTCCGGGGTCGGTCGAGCCTTGCCCCATGCCAGAGTGACGATTCGGGACAGCGCCGGCAACCATCTGCCCCCCGGGGAGGTGGGTCGGGTGACAATTCAGTCCCGATCGCTGGCTCTGGGCTACTACCCGGAAAGCTTTGAGCAGCCTGAGTTTCAGCCCGATGACCTGGGTTACCTGGATGAACAGGGCTACCTTCACATTGCCGGTCGGCAGGGCGACAAAATCATTACTGGCGGGGAAAATGTCTTTCCGGTAGAGGTGGAAGCCGCACTGCGGGCCACGGGTCTGGTGGCGGATGTCTGTGTGGTGGGAGTAGCCGATCGCCATTGGGGGCAAATTGTCACTGCGCTCTATGTTCCTGGCCAGCCAGAACCGTCGATCGCGACCCTGAAAGCGGCCCTGGAAAATTCTCTGAGTAAGTTCAAGCATCCTAAACACTGGCTGGCGGTCAGCCAGATTCCCCGCAGTCCCCAGGGGAAAGTCAACCGGGAGCAACTTTTATCCCTGGCCAAACTGGCTCAACCAGCCGACTAACTCAGGGCTTAAGTCCTGCCGTTTTCGAGTCGCTGGATTGATGCAGACATGGCGGGTCTGGGCCTGACTGGCAGCTTTCTCCCGGCCCTCCAGAAACACTGAGTAGTTAATTTCAAACTGGTCTGGTCCCGTTCGTCGGGGGGTTAACTCGACCTGCAGCCGATCGCCACAGTGCAATGGCTGGCGAAAGTCTACCCAGGCATGGACGATGGGTACGGCGCTGGTCTGCGCCCGAAAAAAACTCTGTAGCTCAATTTCTCCTGCCATTAGGGAAGCTTCGTAGGCTTCGTGGCAAATGGCTAAGAGATTGGCAAAGTAAACCACCCCGGCCGCATCCGTGTCCTGAAATCGGACGATTCGCTGGTAAGTAAACGGCATCTTGGCACCTCGATCGCTCTTAAAACTCCTACACTAGGAAAGGAAACGAAGCAAGGAGAATGGCATGACGGAGCAAGTGTCTGCTCGTGACCTGTTTAGGGCGGCCTACGAAAACCGGTACACCTGGGATCAAAACTTTCCCGGCTATACCGCAGATGTCCGACTCACTGAGGGCGACAAAACCTACACTGGCAAGATCCGGATTAATGCCGACTTGAGTTTTGATGTCAGTGAGGTTTCAGACGAAGAGGCCAGAAAGGCGATTCATGGTCAGGTCTGGGAAATTGCGGTACATCGGGTGCGTCGCCCGTTTGAAGAAACCCACGGCCAAAATATTTTTAGCTATGGCGAAACTGACCCCGACGGAGCCCAAGAGATTCTGGTCGAAGGTAAGGCCATGGGCGATCGCTACAAGGTGCGTAACAACGAAGTTAGCCTGGTGCATCGCCATATCCATGGTGTGGTAGTCACTATCAATACCTTCAGTAGCACTCAGACCGGTGAAGGTTACCTGTCCCGCACCTACGACTCCGTTTACCATGATGTTAAAACCGGTGAACAGAAAGGCTCTAGCCAGTTTGAAGACAGCTACGAACCGGTCGGTAAATACTGGATTCTCACCCGGCGGTTGATTCGTTCTACAAAAGAGGGCCAGCCCAGTACCAGCGAATTCTCCTTCTTAAATGTCAGAATGCTAGAACCGGCTACGGTTTAGTTCCAGAATCCCCCATTACTATCAACTAATATCCGTCATCAGAAATAGCAGAAGAGGTGAATCATGACTCAAGCCTTAGCACTGACCCCCGAAAATGTGGAAACCGTACTGGACGAACTGCGTCCCTACCTGATGGCCGATGGCGGCAACGTCGAACTGGTAGAAATTGATGGTCCCATTGTCAAGCTGCGGCTCCAGGGAGCCTGTGGTTCCTGCCCCAGCTCTACCATGACCCTGCGGATGGGAATCGAGCGTCGTCTGCGGGAATTTATCCCTGAGATTGCTGAAGTTGAACAGGTGCTGTAGTAAGTTTTGAGGGGTGAGGGAAGGCAATGGAGCTGTTCCCTCCCTCCGCCCCTTCTTAACCTCTACCTATGCCCCATCCCCTCTACGTTGCCTTTATCTGGCATCAGCATCAACCCCTCTACAAGAGTCGGGCGATCGACCGGAATGATCCGGCGATCGGTCAGTACCGCTTACCCTGGGTGCGGCTGCATGGGACAAAAGACTATCTCGATCTGGTACTGCTCTTAGAAAAGTATCCGAAGCTGCACCAGACGGTCAATCTGGTGCCTTCGCTAATTTTGCAGTTAGAAGACTATATTGCCGGTCGGGCCTTCGATCCCTACCTGTCCCTGTCCCTGTCCCCAGAAGACCAGTTAAAGTCAGGCCAAAAAGAATTTATCATTGATCATTTCTTTGATGCCAATCACCGTACCCTGATTGATCCCCATCCCCGCTACGCGGAACTCTTTCAGCAACGTCAGGAGCAGGGGCGGAACTGGTGTCTGGAGCAATGGAACTCCCAGGATTACGGTGATCTCCTGGCCTGGCATAACCTGGCCTGGATCGATCCCCTATTCTGGGATGATCCGGTGATTGCGACCTGGTTGGCCCAGGGTAAAGGATTTACCCTGAGCGATCGCCAGCGGATTTACTCGAAGCAGCAAGAAATTTTGCGGCGGATTATCCCCCAGCACCGTCAGATGCAGGACAGTGGGCAACTGGAAGTCATCACTTCCCCCTACACCCATCCGATTTTGCCCCTCCTGGCCGATACCGATTCTGGACGGGTCGCCGTGCCGGAGATGGTGTTGCCCCACCACCGCTTTCAGTGGCCAGAAGATATTCCTCGCCACCTGAAAAAAGCCTGGGAGATGTACGAGGAGCGGTTTGGTCGATCGCCCCGGGGCCTCTGGCCCTCAGAACAGTCGGTCAGTCCGGCGATTTTGCCAGATATTGCTGCTCAGGGGTTTGAGTGGATTTGCTCCGATGAAGCGGTTTTAGGCTGGTCCCTGCAGCATTTTTTCAACCGGGATGCCTCCGGTAATGTCTACGACCCCCACCTGCTCTATCGCCCCTACCGCCTGCCCACCCCCCAGGGCGACCTGGCGATTGTGTTCCGAGATCACCGGCTGTCTGATCTGATTGGTTTTACCTACGGAGCGATGGAGCCGAAACAGGCCGCCACGGATCTGGTTGCTCATCTAGAAGCGATCGCCCGTTCCCTCAAAGCTCGTCAACCCTCAGGTAGTACGGCTCTGGAAGACCCCTGGCTGGTGACGATCGCCCTGGATGGCGAAAACTGCTGGGAGTTCTATCCCCAGGATGGCAAGCCCTTTTTAGAAAATCTCTATCAACGCTTGAGCCACCAGCAAGACATTCAACTGGTGACCGTAGCGGAGTACCTGGATCAGTTCCCACCAACGGGAACAATTCCCGCCGATCGGCTGCATAGTGGTTCCTGGGTAGATGGCAGTTTTACCACCTGGATTGGCGATCCGGCCAAGAACCGGGCCTGGGATCTGCTGGCGCAGGCTCGCCGGGTGCTGGCCAATCACCCGGAAGCCACGGAAGAAAATAACCCTGAAGTCTGGGAAGCCCTCTACGCAGCGGAAGGCTCGGACTGGTTCTGGTGGTTTGGGGAAGGTCATTCTTCCAATCAGGATGCCATCTTCGATCAACTGTTTCGAGAACACCTGGCGGCGATTTATCAGGCATTGAATGAGCCGATCCCACCCGATCTGCGACAGGCGGTAGAACTTCACACGATCGGCGGCGACCATCTGCCTGAAGGCTTTATCCATCCGGTGATCAATGGTCGGGCCGACGAACAGGACTGGGACAAGGCCGGTCGGGTAGAGGTGGGGGGAGCCCGGGGCACCATGCATCGTAGCAGCGTGATCCAGCGTCTCTGGTATGGGGTGGATCACCTCAATTTTTATCTCCGCTTAGATTTTCAAATCGGCAAACAACCGGGGGTAGACTGTCCCCCAGAACTGAACCTGTTCTGGTACTACCCCGATCGCCCCGTCCCCAACAGCCCTATTCCTCTCACCGGGTTAGTGCCAGAAGCCCCGCTCAATTACCTGTTCCATCACCATCTGGGAATTAACCTCCTGACCCAGACGGTCTGGTTTCAGGAAGCGGGCCTCCAGGGACGATGGTATTCCCGCGCTACCCGGGCCCAGGTTGGCCTGGAAACCTGCCTGGAGCTATCGATTCCCTGGGCCGATCTGCAAATTCAACCAGACTGGTCATTACAACTGCTGCTGGTTTTATCCGAAGGCGGGCGTTACCAGAGCTACTTACCAGAAAATACCCTGGTGTCTATTGCGGTGCCTTAGGAGCTCAAAGTAATTAAAGTCAGAAATTAAGTTCTGGGTTGTATTAAATTCACGATCCTGAGTTAGACGCCGGAATGCCGGCTTCAGCCAGAACTTCTTCCAGACTGGGGTTCGCTTTCGCGCGACCGTTGATAAATACAACCGGGGCATCTCCCTGCATCAAATGGTTAATTTGGGCCCAGTCTCCCCACCCGGTGATTGGGTTGGCTGAAAACCTGGCGGAGTCAGTTTGCTGGTACGGCACCTTTAAGTCAGCCAGTTTTCTGGCCAATTCTCTGGTGCGAACTCCCCGTTCAGTGGTGCAATTGGGGCCAACGATCAAAATCTGACCGGGGGTGGCCCCAACCGGAGATAGCACTTTAGTAAAGCCCCTGACGCTGGTGCGACTAGCGGTACTGCCCGCCGCCGATCGGGTTTGCATGGCCACGCTGAATAACCAGGCCTGGGCCGCAACACCAAACACCACAATTCCCAGAATTAACTTGGAGCCGTTCATGATTGTCTATAGAGCTAACGTCAGATCAGGAGGGGGCGAGGCTGCTTCCCTGCCCTGGTGCCAATTGGCAGGATTCGTATGATCCCTTGCCTCTAGCCTGGCATAGCCTCTGGAGGCCCAGGTACGATCGAAATCACAACTGGCTCCCTGGAGCGTTGGTCGTTAGGGCCGATGAGCTAGGATCAAGTGCATAACAATTTCTAAAAGCTTGCGGTTCTGCCACTTTTTTCTAGTATTGAGTTTTGTGGTGAGACGGAGCATCAGGACTGGCCATGGTCAATTCAGCGGTACCAAAACCCTTTTTCCCTGGCGATCGCCCCCAGGAGTCAGCCTCTCTATGGGTGCTATTGCTGGCCGGGTCGGTTTTGTTCCATGTTCTGCTGCTCTTTAGCTTTCGCCTACTCTGGTTGCGAACTGCCAGGGTGGAATTAGAACCGGCACCAATTGCCGTAGAGTTGCTCCAGCCCGAGGCCGAAATCGCTCGTTCGGCCCGGACTAATCCAGCCCGATCCGTGGGAAATCGGGCCACTGCTCCCAGAGCCATCGCTCCTTCCACTTCCACCACCACTCAGTCATCCTCTGAGCCGACGGCTCCTAATTTTTCGACTTCCCCGGTTGCGCCAACTCCCCGGCCCCTCCGCCGCAACCCGCCGTCAACCACGACTCCCCCCGCTTCCCGGCCTCAACAGCCAACTCCTTCCCGATCGCAGTCCCCCGCCGGCCAATCTCCGGCTCCGACCCGATCACCGGAGCAGCCCCGGCCTGGCTCGTCCCAGTCTGATCCACCCCGAACCAATCAGTCGCCTGATCCTGCCAACGACCCCGATCGCCCCCCTGCTTCCCCACCTCAGAATCCACCGGACAATTCCCCTCAGGGCCCTACTGACCAACCAGCCGCCGGGGGCAATGGCAATCCTCCCAGTCCGACAGAGCCTTCCGGCGATCGAGGGCCTCAGGCGTCTGGTACACCCATTCCACCCCCCCAGGGAACCCAGGTGGCGGTTCAGGTGACCCGTTCTTTCCAGAAGGTTGACTTTAAGCCCCAGCAGGCCCGCCCCCGGGAAACCAGCCGTCAGATGCCGGTTTTTTACCTGGCAAAGCCTGGAGAGGTCAGCTTAGAAGTCCATTTAGAAATTGATTCGACTGGTTCTGTCCTGAATATTCTCGGGGTGCGGGTTCTCAGTTCTACCCAGGCTCTACCCGCCGAAATGGTGAATGATATAGCTCGCCAGGTCTTTACCAACTGGAGCTTTGAACCGGCCCAGGATGGTCAACCCCTGCGCCCGGTTCATTCCGATCTGTTTCTGGAAGCCCGCATTATCCTGCGCTAGTGGATGTTTGGGCGATCGTCTGGAAATTAATTGTGCGATTCATCTCTAAAAAGTTTCCTAACGACTTGAAAAGTATGTTAATGTTAATATCGCCTCAATTGGCAAACCACTGGCGGGCATAGTTTAGTGGTAAAACTACAGTCTTCCAAACTGTTGATGCGGGTTCGATTCCCGCTGCCCGCTTTTTAGGATTAAGTTGTATTGGGAAATTGTCAGGTTTGTGGTGTTGGCAAACTCAAGGTTTCTCTGTCGCCATTGAGATAATGTTTTGGGTTGCAAAACACTGGCTTAGAGATTTTTACCCCGCTCTAAAGGTTTTGCGGCTGTTTTGAGGTTGTGCCAGATTCTGACTGATAGAAATTATTGAATCCCCAATCCCAAGTTATTTTATTTACCCATCCAAGAGACTTGGGAAAGGGGACGCTCAGTGGCATGATATTCATATTGCAACGACTCAATTCAGTCGAGGTTTCCAACTTTTTACTGGCGATCGCGATTTAATTCTGACTGGCACTTACCTGGAGCTACAGCGGTCATACGTTATCCTCAAGCAGCCAGGTGCAGGTGATTGAGTCTAGTTTTCATTAAGAACCCAGATACTTGAGCCACACTAAAGGAGAACCATGCTTAAAAGATACATCTGGCTTGCTGTAGCCACTGTATTTTTCGCTTTTCAAACGTTTGTAGGAAATGTTGCTGCGGCTGAACTGGATGTAGAAACCCGCACCGTTCCTCTCAGCGATAAGGGCGATACGGTTGTACTGAGTCTAAAGCAGGTCAAAGAGGGCAAACGCCTTTTCCAATATGCCTGCGCTCAATGCCATGTTGGTGGTGTTACCAAAACCGACCCTAACGTTGGCTTAGATCCGGAAGCGTTGTCCCTGGCAACTCCTCCCCGCAATAATATCAATGCACTGGTGGACTACATCGAAAATCCCACCAGCTACGATGGGGCAGAAAGTATTGCCGAAATGCATCCCAGCATTAAGAGCAAAGATACTTTCCCCGAAATGCGGAACCTGACCAAGGATGACCTGGTGGCGATCGCCGGTCATATTCTGCTGCAACCGAAGGTTGTCGGTGAAAAATGGGGCGGCGGTAAAATTTACTATTAATTCCCCTGATGGTTGGGTCGGTTAGTTTCAATCCATGGCCCACTATTTCTCCAGGACTCTAGCTATCAACCGATGGTTTGAACCGATTTCGATTGATAGCTAGAGTCTTTCTAATTGAGGAATTTCTAAAGCGATGCAAATTTTTTGCTGGTTACGTCTGCCGTTAATGACCTTGCTCCTGTGGTTGCCCCTCACCCTGTCCATTGCTCCAGCTCAGGCTGCTGTTGATCCTTACATCACGCGTTATTTACGGGTGACTGATCCGGTAGAGTTGGCGATCGATACGGAGGGGCATTCTCGATTGTTTTCAGGAGAGGAGCTTTCTGCCGGAAAACAGTTGTTTGAGCAAAATTGCATCAACTGCCATGTCGGTGGCAGTACCTTACCTGACCCCAGCGTGCCTCTCTCCCTCGCCAAACTGGCCGGGGCAAATCCAAGGCGTGACACGATTTCGGGCCTGGTGAATTATCTGCGGCAGCCGATGACCTACGATGGAGCCGAAGAAACCTTCTGGTGTCGGCAGGTACCAGAAAGCTGGTTACCCCAGGGCGAAATCGAAGCCTTAGCCGGGTTTGTTCTGCGAGCTGCTCAAACTGCTCCCGGTTGGGGTACGGAAACCTTTTCAGATCAATAGAACGCCTGGATTAGATTTGTTTTAAGATTTAGAAGGTGAAAGTAATCCAAGACTTTTGAGGAAACCATGAAACTGATCACCTCTTTTGCTAAAAGCATTTGTTTGACCCTTGTGACTGCTCTGCTGGTAGTGAGCAGCTTTATCCTGACTGCTTCTCCTGCTGCTGCTGATACCGTTACCGTCAAAATGGGTGGCGATAATGGTCTGCTGGTATTCCAACCCGACAAAGTTACAGTGAAGCCGGGTGATACCGTTAAGTGGGTAATTAACAAAGTTCCTCCCCACAATGTTATTTTCGATGACAAAACTATTCCGGGTGGAGACAAAGCCCTGGCCAAGTCCCTCTCCCACCAGTCTTTAGAGATGACTCCCGGTTCCAGCTTTGAGTTAACTATTCCCAAAGATGCTCCGGCAGGCGAATACACCTACTTCTGTGCGCCTCATCGGAGTGCGGGCATGGTTGGTAAAATCACGGTTGCAAGCTAGTCTTAACCGTTGACTTGGGTTCTGACTTGAAACCGAGGTTTCCGGTTCTCCTCTTTTTACTGAAGTAACTGACAATGCTTTAAAGAGTGAGCAAGGCTTCCCCTGTAACTTGTTTCATTTAATTGCTGCTTAGGCTAGAAGAGGAGAACTCGATTGAAAACCTTGTTAGCGAGCTTTGGTTTGATCATTGCTCTTTTGCTGATGACTGTTGATCCTGTATTAGCAGCCAATCTGCAAAATGGGGCAAAAGTTTTTAACGCTAACTGCTCTGCCTGTCACATTGGTGGTGGCAATGTCATTCTGGCTAACAAAAACCTAAAGCAAGAAGCCTTAATCAAGTTTTCGATGAACTCTCTGGAAGCCATTAAGACTCAAGTTACGAAGGGAAAAAATGCGATGCCTGCCTTTGGTGGCAGACTGAGTGATAGCCAAATTGAAGATGTCGCCAGTTATGTATTGAGTCAGTCTGAAAAAGGTTGGCAGTCTTAGTCCGTGAGCATCTTCAATAAAATTCCTTTTAACCTCCCTGAGTTCTTGGGGAGGTTTTGTTTGGCAGGGTATAAAACTCCGGCACCATTAAATCTGTCCGGGGATGAACACCTATTGCCCGAAGAATAAGCTATCTTCCTTTTGTTGAACTAAAAGGAAAAATTTGTGGTTCCCCTGCGTGATAATAACCCTACTCGCATTACACCTTACGTCACCTATGGGTTGATTATTGCCAACGTATTGGTATTTGTATACGAACTCAGTCTCCCTCCCCGTCTATTAGAGGAATTTTTTCGGATCTGGGCGATCGTACCCCGCCAGCTGACTGAAAGTTTTACGGGGCAGTTAGACTACCAATCCTTCCCGGAATGGATCACATTGTTTACCTCCCAATTTCTTCATGGGGGGTTTCTGCATATTGCTGGTAATATGCTGTTCCTCTGGATCTTTGGCAATAACATTGAAGATCGCTTAGGACATCTTAAGTATCTGGTGTTTTATCTGGCCTGTGGCGCTCTAGCAGGGTTAGCCCAGTGGTTTTTCTCGGCTTACTCAACCGTTCCCTCCCTGGGAGCCAGTGGGGCGATCGCTGGGGTGATGGGGGCTTATATTTTGCGGTTTCCTCGAGCGAAGGTACTGACGCTGATTCCCTTAGGGATTATCCTATTACCAATCAACATTCCTGCCTTTTGGTTTCTGGGCATCTGGTTTTTACAGCAGGCTCTCTATGGAGTAGCCAGCCTGGAGGCACCTACCAATATTGGTATGGAAGGAGGCGGTGTTGCCTATTGGGCCCATGCCGGGGGATTTATCTTTGGAGCGGTGCTGGGTCCAATTCTGGGTCTGTTTTCTAAGGACTCAAGTTCGTAAGGACTCAAGTTCTGAAACCTATTGAGGTTGACTATGCCACGCTTTAATCCCTATACCCTGCAGATGCAGATTACCCGTATGTTTGAACAGGGGCAATCAGTTTTTGCCTCATTGAAGGTGCAAGACTGGCTCAAAGAACATAATCAAGATCCCAATAACTACGAAATTTTGTTCCATCAAAGACCAGCCCCACCAGGATCGAAGGAAGTCATGGTGGTTGAAATTGAACTGCGTCGTAAAGATGGTGAAGTTGTTGACCCTTGGCTTCAGGAAGAAGTGAATCGTTAGTTAGCTGATGTCGAATCCAGGCTTTGCACGCTTTGATGCAGGTGAGCGTTTATTTCTGGTGAGACGAGTAATTGACAGCTTCAAATATTCGGTCAAGAAATATTATGTTAACCAGAAGTAGTATACGCAGGGCAGGCTTAGTATTTTTGGGCTTGACAGGAATATCCCCACTCCTGGTAGCAGTCTACAACGACCTTGCTTGTTCTGGATTTTGCGCCTTTGATCCTTTTAGTTATATTGCAGGACTTGGAATCGGCTTGGTAATAATGGGCATAGCATTGCCTGTTTTAGGGAACCGCTGCCGTCAGTATCCTCAGCGTTTCAATCTTATTCAAGATTGAATCTTTGGTATCGGATTTATTTCGGTTGGTGTAATTCTGTTTATCCACGGTTGGCTGGTTTCTCCGGTTTGGCAATTTGCTCAATGGATATTAGTTGAATCAGTGCTCTATTGGGTTATCAAAGATATCTCTACAGCGTTTCTCACGCTAGTGAGATACATGGGGGTATGGGGGCTGCGCCCCCAGCCAGGGGTTCCACCCCTGCACCCCGTTTCCCGTACCTTATTTACATGGGAAAAGCTATAAGTAGAACCGTGATGACAGCCAGCTACCCCTTCATTGCAGTCGGTGAACGTCGCCGTTAAACAACAAACCTTGGTCAGGAAGTAGAGAAGGAAGTCAGGGTTTTATGCAGTAAAAGGCGGCGGGGTTGGCGAAATATCAGCGATCGCCAGAGTGGATCTGTTTGCTTAACCTTATAGCCTACCTTGGAGTAAAGCCGTCTGGCCTGGTAATTGTCTTCTAACACATGAAGATATAAATCCCGGCAACCCCAGTCTTTAACAGCTTTTTCGCTGGCTTCAAGCAACCGTTGAGCAATGCCCTGGCGGCGGCAGTCTAGCTTTACAGCCAGGTTTGATAGGTAAGGGTAAGGGGTAGAGCTACAAACCTGTAGGGGAAAAGTTGGTTTCAGCGTAACTTCTACGGTCCCCACTACAGGAGCCGTTGTCAGGGAATTGTCAGCAATCAATGCTACAGCAACGAAACAGATGTAGTTATCAGAATCAGGAGAACGCAAGCGTTGTCTTAAATCCTCATAAACCCCCAGACGGAGGATGGGTGAAAACCATCGCATTATGCCCGTACTAGCGTGAAAGCTATTGGACAGCACATCCACCAAATCAGCTAAATCTTTCAGTTGTGCTGTACGGACAAGATAATTCACCGAGTTCAGGCAATCTTACAGAGTTTTGAGTACTTCCAGAGGAAGAATATACGGACAGCCTTGACTGTCTAAACTATGTTACTCCAGGCTTTCTAGCAGTCAAGATAACCGTTGCCTCTCCTGAAAATTCTGGAATAGCGATGGTCAAATATCTTCGACTTTTAGAGCATGGAGTAACAAACTAAATCAGATTCAGAGGGTGAACCAGAAAATTTCTGGTTTAATCCACCCGTCTATTTGCCAATCCGAGGAGGTTCGCGAAACGCGATCGCAAAAAATAGAACACCGATCGCCAAAGCAAGAATCAAGATGTATGCAGCGCTTTCCATATCAGAGTTTCCTGACTACTCATTCAACTTTAGTTTATCAGTCAACGGTTGAAAGGGGTCTATCCCCCTGTGAGAACTAAACAGAGTGATAGACCCCTCTCTTAACCACTATTCGGCCAGCTTAGATTTGTTGCTGACGACGGGTGGTCCTATCACCCAGCTTCTGATAGAAGCCCCATTCAACCTGCTCTTCAGACAGCTCAGGATCAATCCCAGCGAATACATCGCGGAAGATCGTCCGAGAACCGTGCCAGATATGGCCAAAGAAGAACAACAGTGCAAAGACGGCATGACCAAAGGTAAACCACCCTCTTGGGCTGGTACGGAATACCCCGTCAGAATTCAAGGTTTCCCGATCGAACTCAAACGGCTCACCTAACTGAGCAGCCCGGGCATAGCGCTTCACAACTGCTGGATCCTTGAAGGTCTTACCATCCAAAGCCCCACCGTAGAAGCTAACAGTAACGCCCTGTTGCTCAAAGCTGTACTTGGACTCAGCTTTTCGGAAAGGAATATCGGCCCGTACAACTCCATCACTATCCGTTAAAACAACGGGGAAGTTTTCAAAGAAGTTGGGCAGACGGCGAACAGAAAGTTCACGGCCTTCGCTATCTGTGAAGACCGGGTGCCCTAACCAGGATTGGGCGATACCATCACCCTTGTTCATTTGACCGGTACGGAACAGACCTCCCTTAGCAGGGCTGTTTCCAACATAGTCATAAAAAGCCAGCTTTTCTGGGATGGCAGACCAGGCTTCCGTTAGAGAAGCTCCTTCTGCCAAATCAGCCTGTACCCGACGCTGAATTTCTTGCTTGAAGTAAGAACCATCCCATTGATAACGGGTGGGCCCAAACAGTTCGATCGGGGTGGCTGCGCTACCGTACCACATGGTTCCAGCCACGACAAAAGCAGCAAAGAAAACGGCTGCAATACTGCTGGAGAGAACGGTTTCAATGTTCCCCATCCGCAGTGCTTTGTAAAGCCGCTCAGGAGGACGAACGCTCAGGTGGAATAACCCAGCAATGATCCCGACAATCCCAGCTGCAATGTGGTGAGCCACGATGCCACCAGGATTAAATGGGTTAAACCCTGCTGGTCCCCATTCGGGAGCAACAGGCTGGACGCTACCAGTTAATCCGTAGGGGTCAGATACCCACATTCCAGGCCCAAATAGACCCGTCAGGTGGAAAGCTCCGAACCCGAAGCAGAGTAACCCAGATAGGAACAGGTGAATCCCAAACATTTTGGGCAAATCCAGCGCAGGTTCGCCGGTACGAGGATCTCTAAAAAGCTCCAGATCCCAATAGACCCAATGCCAGCAGGCCGCCAGGAATAACAGGCCAGAGAGAATAATGTGTGCTGCTGCAACACCTTCAAATGACCAAAAACCGGGGTTTACTGCTGATTCCCCGGTAATGCTCCAACCACCCCAAGATTGCGTCACGCCTAATCGCGCCATGAAAGGCAGCACAAACATGCCCTGCCGCCACATCGGATTTAGAACCGGATCGCTGGGGTCAAAGATTGCTAATTCGTACAACGCCATGGAACCTGCCCAACCTGCTACCAGAGCAGTGTGCATCAGGTGCGTTGCAATTAGTCGTCCCGGATCATTAATGAGGACGGTGTGTACTCGATACCAGGGTAGTCCCATCGACTACGCTCCTCCTTTGAATAGCTCTAGTTCAACGCTTACTATGCATTTTATTAAAGTGCCGTACTTTGGTAAATCTACCAAGAGCAATTGGCTACCTTAGCCCTACACTCTCCAACCTGGCCTCCCCAGCAGCCAATCGACTGGTCGGGTTGCCATTTGACAATACGATCGCAAAAATGAAAGTGTATGAAAAAGTGTAACTATTGTGAGAACCTATTGCAAGCAATTCATCATGCTCCTGGGCCGATTCGGTCAGGGAATTGACTTGAGTGGAGATGTTTCAACGCAGCCTTCTAGGACAGAGTTGCAAATATTGGCAAATATGGGGTTAAAGAGTACCAATTGGCGAGAATGAATCAATGACTACTATCAAGTTCTTGAAAGAAAATCGAGAGATTGTGGTTGCAAATGGGGCCAATTTGCGGTTGAAGGCGCTTGAAAATGGAATTGACCTCTATACCTTCATGGGAAAAATGATGAACTGCGGAGGTTATGGACAGTGTGGCACCTGTATCGTCGAGGTGGTTGAGGGGAGTGAAAACCTTTCTCCTCGTACCGAGGTGGAGAACCGTAAATTTAAGCGCAAGCCTGACAGCTACCGTCTGGCCTGCCAAACTCTGGTAAATGGCTCGGTCTGTGTCAACACAAAACCCTGAGCGGTGAAGGCCCTCTCCAGTGGTATCCTAGTGTCATTAATTCGAGATTACTAATAGGCAGGTTTTATGCAAGTTAACGAGTTGGGGTTTGTCGCCAGCATTCTTTTCGTTCTCGTTCCCTCCGTTTTTCTGCTTATCCTATACATCCAAACGGCCAGCAGTCAGAAGGATTCCTAAGCGATTCGGAGTTAGATTTGAGCGTCAGAAGTCATGACTTCTGACGCTAATTTCTCCGCGCCATCTCCTAAATTTTTCTGGTCAAAATTTTAATCCTTATGTTGTCCCTCTTCCAGAGAAGGTGCGGTTAAATTCGTCAGTAGCGGCGGAATTTCATCTGGCTCAGGGTTTTCCAGTTGTGACAGAAATGCCTGCAGGCGCATACGGTGTATATAGGGCCATCCGCCTGTCGCTTCGATATCCTTCAGGAGGTTGTAGAGCGCCTGACGGTTATCTGGTAAAGATTCTTGAAATAAGCTATCCCGAATGGTTTGATGCCAGCTCTCTAAAGCTCTCAAAATGGAGAGGAGGGCAACACTGTCGCCCTGGTGCTGTTGAGCCAACTCTTGAACATTATCGGATAGCTTTTCCAGTGTAGTTTGTAGCTGTGTAGGGTTAACCTGGTGTTCCACGCTCATCGAGTAACCTTTGTCTAAGTCGTATCTAATCAATCTAGCCGGAGTCAACTCAGAAATAAGTCGCTATTGCTATAGATAGAATGCAGCAGTTTCGGTCTTGTCGCTATTTAGATTAAAAGTAATTTGTGTTCCAACCCAAAGGAAAGTCTACATTGCCATGTAAAATGCTCTATGAAACCTTGTTAGATCATTCCGGGAATCACAAAAATTTAGGCAGGTCTAAATGATATAGGTGGCATTGTTTGCCAGAAAGCATTTTAGATGCACAGTGTCTAAGTGTTTTCAGAAGGTGCCAGCTTTATCACGTTTTGTCGAAGGGAAATCATTCTTCGCTAAATTACTGCAATCCTTTGAAGCCCGGTTCTGAATTGCACTGGTAAAAACTGCTTACATCGTTATTGTATTTACGTCGCTATTGAGGTTGTTCATGAGGTACCGCGCTCTAATCGTTGCACTTCTGGTATGCTGCTTCAGCTTACTAACTGCCTGTGCCGAAAGCCCAGCCTTGAGTAGAGAAGCTCTGACCTACGATCAAATTCGAGGCACTGGGTTGGCAAACAGCTGCCCTCAGTTAGAAGAAACAGCTCGGGGGTCGCTGCCAATTGATCCAGGCAAATCCTATACGCTCAGCAGCTTATGCCTGCAACCCACTGCTTATTTTGTCAAAGAAGAATCTGCTAGCAAGCGGGTGAAGGCAGATTTCGTTGCAGCCAAGCTAATGACTCGCTACACATCCTCGATCGATTCTGTACAGGGCAGCCTGAAGATCAATTCGGATGGTAGTTTAACCTTTACCGAAGAAGATGGTATTGACTTCCAGGCCATTACGGTTCAACTTCCCGGTGGAGAGAGAGTTCCCTTCCTGTTCACAATCAAGAACCTGGTTGCTACAACTCAGCCCGGTTTGACCAGCGTCAACACCTCAACGGACTTTGAGGGCACCTTTAAAGTTCCTTCCTATCGGACCTCCAATTTCCTGGATCCTAAGGGGCGAGGTTTGACTGCAGGTTATGACAGTGCAGTTGCCCTGCCTGCTCAAGCTGACAGTGAAGAGTTGGTTAAGGAAAATGTAAAGCGTTTCCAGCTTGACAAGGGTAAAATTTCCCTTCAGATTGCTAAGGTTGACAGCGAAACCGGTGAAATTGCCGGTACTTTTGAAAGTCTGCAACCCTCAGAAACCGACATGGGGTCGCGGGAACCCAGTGAAGTCAAAATCCGCGGTGTCTTCTACGGTCGCATTGATACAGCTGCTTGATTTTGAGCGGCGGTTCTATGTTCTATCCAGATCTGTGACCGTGTTTGTTTGAATACTTTTATGTGGGGAGCTACGAGCTCCCTTTTTTAATGGATTGCAGTACAACCTCAGGTGCCGATCGATTACAGCAGTGAAATTTTCGTCTGAGCAGATCTCCCCCACCTCTGACTTCAGGGTTTGTAGGCAGGGCATATCAGTAATTCTATTGACCTGCTGCAATGTTTCTCAATCTTGATAGAGACCGGTTAAGGGCCCCTGGGTTTACAAAAGCTTTGTTTTGTGGGGAAAATATGAGACCAGGCTAAGTGTGTTCTGTAGGAGATTCCGTAGAAATGCCGTTGTTGGGGATACGGAGGAAAGAATAGGTTGGACTTACAGCAGAAATGACCGGTGTTAGAGGTTTTTTCAGAATTTAAGCTCAGACAGGTTAATTCCTGGTAGATGCTCTGGTTGCGGCCAGCAGGTTTATTCCCCTGGAATCTTTAGCTAAAGCACTAACCGGTTATGTCTTAGGTCACACCCCCTGACTCCTCAATCAGCGACACTAAATTCAATTATCCTGATATTGCTCCACCTGGAATTCGTCATGCCTACAACTACGAACTACGAACTGAAAAGCGAGAGCTTGCAACTCCTACGAGAATATCAGAACAGCCCTTCTCCCCAGCTTCGCAATCGTTTAGTTGAACTTAACTTTGGTCTGGTTCGGAAGGAAGCGCACCATTGGATTAATCAGTGTACCGAGAGCTACGAGGATTTATTGCAGGTTGGCAGCATTGGCTTAATCCGGGCGATCGAGCGGTTTGATATGTCGAAGGGCCATGCCTTCAGTTCTTTTGCGATTCCCTATATTCGGGGTGAAATTCAGCATTATTTGCGGGATAAAAGCCCCTCAGTCCGAATTCCAAGACGCTGGCAGGCACTTCAGAAGCAGGCATCCTGGGTAATTCGCGAACTTCAGGTGAAACAAAACCGGCAACCTACGGATCAAGAGATCGCTTCCGCCCTGGAGATTGATGTAGAGGAATGGCGAGAAATTAAGCTGGCCTGTCAAAATCGGGCTTTGCTAAGTCTGGATGCCCCGATTCGGGATGAAGAAAATGGCGCTTCTTCTCTGGCTGAATTGGTTCCAGATAACCATTACCGTAGTTTTCAGCTGGCCCAGGAAGATCAGATTCGGTTACAGCAAGCGTTGATCCGGTTGGAAGAGCGAACCCGTGAGATTTTAGAGTTTGTCTTTTTGCATGACTTAACTCAAAAAGAAACGGCTGATCGCCTTGGAATCAGCGCTGTTACCGTTTCACGACGGGTCAAGAAGGGGTTGGAGCATTTGCAGGTGTTGATGGCCGGGACGGAAGACTAACCGATAGAGCCATTAGATTGAGTTGATGAGCAAGGGTGAAGGCCCAAACCAGGGAAGGGGGAATAATTTTTATTCCCCCTTCCCTGGTTTAGTCTGATTTTGTGCAGCCTGAGTCTTTTCAGGGCCAGGCAGAACCCGTTGCCATCCACAAATATAGAGAAAAAAGTTTCTAATCCTGCAACCTGGGGTACCATACTTCGAGTAACTGTTTTACTGGCCTTAAAAGCCTGAAGATCATAGCTGGATTTGTAAGGCTTTGGTAATCCCTGGGGTTTTTTCCGGACAGGCCAGGGAATTGTTCGACAATGTAGCAGGAATCTTTCTTAATCGCTTGTGTGTAGCATTCAAAAATTCACTCATAAAAATTCAGAGCCGTCGGGGAGTGATGTAATGATCCAGCAATCGATGCCTTTATTGCAGCGGAATTTGAAGAAATTGGCGATCGTGGGGAATATTATCCTGCTCACAGGTCTGGGATTGACCGCCGTCTTTTCCCTGGATCGGGATCGCAGTTCTGCCAGGGCTGAGGCCAATGCCAGTCAGGTTGCCACCGCAGGTACCTGGCGGGGAGCCTCCTTCCCAGTAGAAAACTTTCAGGGATATACCTCGCCCTTTGGCTATCGCAGTTCTCCAGATGGGGCTGCTGCCCAGGAGTTTCATCGGGGTCTGGATCTGGCTGCACCGGAGGGGAGTTATATTCGCAGCTGGTGGACGGGTAAGGTTGTAGAAGTTTCGGACGATACGGCCTGTGGTACCTCAATTGTGATTGAGTCGGGTGGTTGGGAACATATTTACTGCCACATGAAGGGGCATGTTGAAACCATCAATGGCGTTAAATTTCTCAGCGATCGCAGTGGTGGAATTCAACTGGCAGAAGGGCAGATGGTACCTGCCGGTGCCCGCATTGGCCGCGTTGGAATGACCGGTCGTACCACCGGCCCCCACCTCCATTGGGGGTTGAAATATACAGGCCAGTGGGTTGATCCAGCTTTAGTGCTGCGAGCGATGTATGCTGAGCAAATCAGAGCGGCTGGAACAATTTCCAATCGTCTGTAGGGCGCATAATCCCAAGCAAGCTTGAGGGGAGGGGGCAAGGATTATTTCCTGCACTTTTGCCTCAATACCTGGAACTATATAAACCCAGAAGGAGAGCTATTCTAAGAACAGCTCTCCTTCTGGGTTTTGGAAGATTTAGGAAATTTGGCAGGTAGTCAGGCTTAGCGGTAGGCCAAGCCCTGACTGGTTAAGCTGTAACAGTGGATTGTCGTTCGCTGTACTCGATCACAATTTTACGGAAGTCATCTCCTTCGATCGTTTCCTGTTCCAGCAGGAGTTCGACCAGGCGATCGACTAGGTCACGATTGTCACGAATCAACCGACAGGCTTCTTCGTAACACCGCAGGGCGATGGCCCGGACTTCCTGATCAATTTTGGTGGCAACTTCCTCAGAGTATTCATTCCGAGCCATCAATCCACGCCCGAGAAATACCTCATTGCTGGAACCTTCCAGGGCTACCAGACCTAACTCAGACATGCCGTAGCGAGTCACCATTTCCCGGGCCAGATCAGCCACAGCTTTGATGTCACTACTGGCTCCGGCGGTTACCTCCGAATCGCCAAACACTACCTGTTCGGCAGCTCGTCCGCCCAGGGAAATTGTGATCCGATCGGTTAACCAGGCCCGGGTATATAACCCACTGTCAATCATTTCTTCGTTGAATGCCTGTTGGGCAAACCCGCCAATACCACCGGAACGGGGAATAATCGTGACTTTGTTCAGCGGATCGGAGTTTTTTAGCAGAGTCATCAGCAGGGCGTGGCCGACTTCATGGTAAGCAATCAACCGCTTTTTCTTGCTGTCTAGCAGCGGAGTCAGGGTTAACCCGATCGTCACCCGGTCGATCGCATCATCGATTTCCAGCATGGTGATGGCATCTTTGCGCCGCCGAGCGGTGAGAATCGCTGCCTCATTTAGCAGGTTGGACAACTCTGCTCCAGAAAAACCGGGAGTCCGGCGGGCAATGGTTTCCAGGGATACCTCTGGATCGAGCTTTTTATTTCGGGCATGGACTTCTAAGATTCCCAGGCGACCTTTATAGCTGGGGAGATCGACTGTTACCTGGCGATCGAAACGACCGGGACGGAGCAGGGCAGAGTCGAGGACATCAGGACGGTTGGTGGCCGCAATGATGATGATGCCTGTATTGCCTTCAAACCCATCCA